>Ga0075439_11512_pt1 | contig 20165 bp, 15 predicted proteins | sample MintriSingleCell_FD_74264 | JGI IMG/M metagenome (GOLD analysis project Ga0075439, IMG submission 74264) | Marine eukaryotic communities from Monterey Bay, USA to study complex ecological interactions - Minidiscus trioculatus JGI Plate_4_G5... | ecosystem: Environmental > Aquatic > Marine >... | reverse complement strand
TATCCGGTATCTTCACCGTACAAATACGGAAAATTCACCCGATTACCGGAACTCCTATTAAGATGCATCATAACTCATACAACAAACATGTTATAGCACTAATGATACAAACATGTTATAAAACTATAGGATACATCAAAACCATATGTTTGGTTATATAGACTTAAAATTTTCAATTTTCTTGGTGGTGGCCCTGGTAACTAAAACTCTCAAGCGTTAATTAGGTGTTTGCTCTCTAGTATCCGTTGCCGAAGGACTATTCATCCAATCAAGTAGTCTACTGATATATATTGGTAAGGATTTAAATAACCTTTTTGTTTGTCGGCTGGAATTGTGAGTTCCTCAAAAAAATATGAGAGTGTATTGTTAAATTTGCTTATATTCCTAAAAGTAGAAGAGAGGCGCTGGATAGGTTATTTATCGGATTTTATGTTATTAAATCCTTTCTTTACTGAGGCGTATTTTGTTGGGGTTCGCCTACAACATACCTTTGTAATCTCACATGCACTGACATATTATCATATTTTCATAGGTCCGAGCTGTACTATCGGTGCACTAAATTATTAACAGTATTGCAAACTATATACTATGGATCCTCCTATATCTACATCATCGTTTCTATCAAAAGAGGATAACAAAAACTTTAAGACACAAATAAAAAGAATGAAGTCACCGCGCTACAATCACATACAACACTAAATAGTACACATATATCTGCAATACCAAAACTAATGCAACATACTACTAACAATAACAATAAACGCAATGTAGCCAAGATTATAAAGGGCGAGATACACAATGTACTAACAGTAATGAGATCAGATCCACGATATTATTCCACTGGTGATGATAATAGTACAACAAAGAGTAGATTTGAATATGAAGAACGACAGCAACAGTCATTTACAGGTCAAAAACATTGGAAAAGTAATCAAAGAATTGGTAGCAATACGATATCATCGCATCCTATATTACAAGGATTACGAAATTTACATGATTTATTAAGTTTAATGGAAGTTGAGGGTACTACTTTTGGTGGCGGTGGCGGTAGTGGCAATGGCGGTGGTAATGCACAATTACACAGAGAGTTGGATGCAGTAACATTCATAACACCCTTCGCGGCAGCGGTACAATCAAAAGATGTTGATGCTAAAACTACCGGTGAGGCATTATCAGCATTACATAAGTTTATTGTATATGGTTTTATTGGTGGTCATGATCATGTTGAATCAGACGAAGGCAGATTGACATTATTCTCATCATCATCATCGGATAAGGTAAGACAGAGTATATCTGTTGTGGCATCTTGTATACGACATTGTTCATTTGAGGATAGTTCCAAGTTATCATCATCAACTACTCCGAAAGGTAAACGTATGTTATCATTTTGGTTGTCTAATTCAACATCAGATGGGAAGTTGAACTCCGTAGTTGGAGGACCGGATGTTGCAAAACTTAATCATGGCCTACCATCATTTCTATTACAACAACGACGCAGTACATCTAAATCTCAAGGGAAAAAAGAGTCAGATTATAACAAGCGTAACAAACCCTATTCAACATTATCCCCATCAGACGAGGATGTAGTATTAAAGTTACTTTCATTAAGTGTACAGGTATTACGTTGTCCAGCCGGGAGGAACTTATTATCAGCACAAGATGTTGTTGGGATATTCGATACTTGTTTATTCGTTGCACTTGCGGCGGGAGAGGCAAATCGAACATTACTACGTAGTGCTGCCGCGGATGCTTTGTCACATTGTGTTATTATTGTATTTGGTATGCGTGGTAGTAGTAGACCATTGTCAAGTAAGAAACATGGTAGTGGAGATGATGATCCAACGAATATTGATGAGGATTCAAGTGATAGTGATGATGATTGGGGTGAGAGGGATCCAACAGAAGATATGGAGTCCAATGTTTTGGCAGTTGAGAAGAAAAGCACATCAAATAACCAGAATGGAGATACTGCCGCCACTCCAAACCAGTCGGAGGAGGAAGAAGCTGACAAGATTAACGGCAACACCGACCACCTAGAAGATGAAGAAGAAGAACCGGCACTAGTTTCCATCATGCATCGCTTGGCTGCTCTTGCCGATCCCCTCATTAATGAAGATGACACATGTATATTGGCACTTTCCCTCGTCAATATTGCTCTTGAAACAATGTCAGACGTCGACGCCCTATCAGTTCGTCATCCACGTCTACTAACCATCCTTCAGAACGATTTATGCCGAAACTTATTACGATTAAGTACATCTGCCGACCTCAACATACTAGGGTTGGCACTCCGCGTCATCTTCAATCTCTTCAATGGAATTAAAGATCATCTCAAGGTCCAATTGGAAGTCTTTTTAACAAGTGTTCATTTAAGAACCCTCTCCTTTTCCACTTCTCCCGCCACGGGAGAGAGGGTGTGGTCATCTTCTCCCGAACGACGAGAATTGGCCTTGGAATCACTACTTGAGTTTTGTCGAGAACCCATGTTAATGATGGACTTGTATCTCAACTACGACTGTGATATTAACGCTACCAACTTATTTGAAACGATATGCTGTACCCTCGCCAAGGTTGCAAACCCAGAGAATGAAAAGCTAGCTGATACAAGCGAGACCGATTCTGAGGATCAACCAAGTGAGGAAGATATCGAACAAGACCAGCAGCAGCCACGGTTGAATATCCTTAACAGATTAGCATTAGAAGGAGTCCTTGCTGTTTTAGATGGAATAGCAAGAAAGTGTAAAGCGTCACCAAAGTATGAGGAATTGCCAGAGATTACCGTTACTCTTTTGGAGGATGAGAATGATTTAACATCTCCATCGCCACCTGACTCTGGGAATTCAGCCTTCCTTGGTAATACACTTTACATAAGAACTGATTCAACTACAGAAGAGTCCAAGTCGATAAATGACTCCTCCGAGTATGGTTCAAGGCCAGGAGGACTTGATAGGTATGACTCTGGCATGAGTGAAGATATTGAATGGGTATCCAAGGCTAGACATCATGCTTATCTTGCACTTCGTGAAAGGAAGATCCGAAAAAGGTAAGCCCAAGCCCTGTCTTCTACATCCCTTTGCTGCGTTTCACATCCCTTTGTGCACATGATATGAACTTTAACATCTCACTAAATGACATCTTTACTACTTTCCTCCTCTGCTTTCATGGTATTCTACTTGAGTAGACAGATAGCAAAGGCAGCAAATGCATTCAATGAACGACCAAAGGACAAAGAATGGATAGACGAAGTAGCTCGTCTAGGAATACTCCCGTCTCCTGCCACTGCAAGCTCTATTGCCACTTTTCTCTACTCAACGCCCAAGCTTGACAAGACTAAGATTGGCTTGTATCTATCAAAGGGCCCAAAAGACAAGGTAAGTACAACTTGATACATCGGTCTCCTCCCTCATCGTATGTATGTCTTGGAGAAGAGTTTGTGCATATGTTATGCTCTTTTTTTGCAAAAGGATACCGCTCAAGTACCTTTGTATTCTCCTTTTCTAACAAATGAACATCCTTCTTCGCCTCTCTCTCTTTCTTCACATGGCGACTATTCAATTACTTTGCTATATTCAAGTATCCATTTCACAGTGAGGTGCTAGATTGCTTTGCATCCCTATTCAACTTTTCAGGGCTGTCCTTTTCAGAGGCACTGAGATCTTTCCTTGATAGATTTCGTCTACCAGGAGAGGCCCAATGCATTGATAGATTGATGGAAGCTTTTGCTAAAAGACTGTATGAGGTTCAGCTATCTGGCTCAGAGACTTTGCCAAGTGTTGTTGATCAATCCATCGAGGATACAATGCTTGATCCACCAAGGGTCAACTCGGAGACTGATGTTAGTAGCGGTCGTTCTGGTACCCTTGATCCTCCGGCAGCATCCGATATACTTGATCCAGTCTTCCCATTCAAGAGTAGTGATGCTGCCTTCATTCTGAGCTTCTCTACTATCATGCTGAATACCGATCTACACAATCCAAACATGAAGGATGAAAAACGAATGACAGTTGAGCAATTCGTAAGGAACAATAGAGGGATTAATGATGGTGCCGATCTACCGTTGTCCTTCTTGTCAGACTTATATTATGAGATCAAGACTAATGAAATACAAATGAAACAAGATTTCATGCAGGTTGGTGGTACCATGGATGTTGATGGGCTATTGGCAAATGCTAACGATATTGCCACTCCCTTCTTTACTAATCACGGATCTCAAGTTAAGGCTGGTGTTCACGAACGAGACATGTATGTAAGCATCTCATCAGCAGCCATCAATGCCATATCAATTGTATTCGTAGAATCCTGGGACGACGTCCTCGTGACAAAGGCACTTGAAGGTCTTCAAAACTCTGCATATATCTGCCATTACTACGGGTTACATGATCAGTTTAACCGTATCCTTGAGTTGGTACTCGGTTTTGGACTAGATTATGTGCAGAGTATTTCATCATTAATGCACACACCATTAGAAAAGGAACAAGCACCAACCTCCATATTGTCAGAGGCAGATGACTTCAATGACCAGTCAGTTGCGGACCTTGAGGCTCAATTAGCAGTGAGGAATATCCCTCCATTACCAAAGTGCTTCTTACGCTCGTTAAGGAAAGACTCGAGAAGTACCCACAGTGTTGAAATGGGAGACGCTATTGGAAGTGCTGCTCATAGGGGATTACTTAGTTTACAATGTGCACTGACTTTAAGCAAGCATCATCTTTCAGTTGTTAATGAAGCGTGGCCACTTCTCTTGGAGGTAATGTTTGCCTTGAGAGACGTCAAGGCTCTTCCACCAAGTCTTTCAGAATTGGACGATTTTGCTGATTCAGTAGGTAATCAACTACCGATGTCTGCATTTGCCAAAAGAAGTAACCAACGAGTCAATGACTACATGGAATCTTTATCTCCCTTGGCAGATAATTCACGAGCAAAATCTGGCTTCTTATCATCCATGTTTGGCTTTTCATCTGTTCATCCCAATGTCAATGGGGATACTCATACTACCAACAACCATCTCTTTCCTCTATCTGAGACATTACAAAAAGTTACCGATAGTGCCAAGTTTGATAAGCTCATCATGAAGACAAATGATGCAACGACAGCTAAACAAATTCTCTGTGCCATGCTTGGATCAGTATTCCCAGACGATGGAGATGGTGAAGAGATGATATCAGATCCATTATTTGAGCAGAACAGTGTGTTCGTTTTGGAATTGGCTGCGAGGCTCCTTATTTCAAATAGAGCATTTGCCACGGAACTTTATCCTCTATTCCTTGCCAAATTTCAGCACCTACTTTCTCCTCAACCAGGAGCTGATGATATCATCTTGGGATTGAGATTTCCTTACATTCTTGAGAGGATTGTTGTTACAATCTTAAGGGCGTGCATACACTTGTTTGATGTGTCCGAGCATAATCTCCGAGATCAGCTTAATCACTCCTTGAATCTCATATCTTCTCTACCTTCGTCATATACATGTGTAATCAGTAATCGGATAGGTTGTGGTTCAGCTATCATCTTACGAGGTTGTTTCTACCTGTTTGATGACAATTCAGATGATTGGTCAACGATCAAGGCATTACTGGATCTTGCTGCTCAACACAAGTCTAGGTAAGTTTAAGGACATACACCACCTCGAACGATACATCACAAATTCCGGCCCGCTTTTTGTGCACATGATATGCACTTTCACTTTGTTCTAATTAATTATCACTTCTACTCTTTAGTCGAGGCTTTGTATTTGATGGAATTGCCTCTGTCATTGATTCAATTGACTATGCACTACCCTCTAATGTAAATGAAGAAGTTGATGCTAGTGATGATAACAACAACGGTGAGCTGCAGTTATCTCAATGTGGGGTGAAGGTTCTAGCATCACTGCTTCTAAACTTCTTGAATGGTAGTTACGAAGGAGATATGTCGTTCAAAGTTTCATCTATGATATATATCAAGAAGGTCTACTCCTTCTCTCAGCACTTCTCTGAAAAGTCAGATCAGTCGGGTGATAGGTCTCTCAATAATGATACACATCTCCAAGAGAATGAATTTGAAATCCTCGTAACAGCTATCTACAATGATGCTTGCCTATCACAAGATGGGAATACTGCAAAGAAGGGATTTGAATCTTTGCAAGGGGTAGTTCTTTCCACACAAGTTGATTCACTCCCTGTATCTAAGTGGCTTACTTTTCTGAAACTAGTAGCCTCAAACCCACCAAGTATTGACGTCGAAGAAGCCAGAATAAGTTCCCTTGCTCTTATTGGTAGACTCTTCCTCACACTGATGCCTGAACTGAGCAATGAAAAGGCTAACTGGTCAGAGTTAGAAGAGTTTACAATATGTGTTTCATCGATAGTCAGTGATAACTTACAAGAAGCTGGCCGTGCCTCATCCCTCTTTGAGACTACTGTTGAGACTGTAACTAATGTTGTTAATGTCATGTCAATGGTCGGATTTAATGAGAATGAAGGGGCAAACTTTTGTTCATGGGTAAGTGAGACGCTGCTGTTTGAGCTGGAGAAGGTTGGTGCATCTGGTGGTGTTGCTACAGCTACTTCTAGATAAATTAACTTGAAGATAACAAAAAGCATCCCTCTAGGCTATTCATTAATCCCTTTTATCATCTATTTAAGCGTGTGGCACACATATATCAAATCTTGCCCATTTCGACGCTTCTAATCCATACTCAAATCTCGTTTGATGCTAAACATTGACTTTTTTCATGTAAATGTTGTGCATATCGCATCAACTCTTCCTTAAGTTGTTCGATTGACTGACACCTATAGACTAATCTCCTCTTCATCACGAAGTTATATCTCGCTATTTTCATCATTTCGGCCTCTACTATGATTAATTCCGTTCTTCTACTTGCTCTTGGAGGAGCTCTGATTGGGCTGAAAGCAGCATTGGCCTAATGGTGATATCTGATTGCTAACAAAAGTGAAGATCCTAATGTCGATATTGCCCACTGAAGAAGGTTCCGGGCCCAAGTAACTTGCTGTCGATGGTGTCGAGTATACCTTCCCTTCGATGCATGCCTAGGCTCAGAATCAAATAACGATGGGGATGACTCTACCTCTAATGGTGGCCATGTTGTTGGTAGTATCATGGTTGGGTGTGTTGTGTACGCTGTAGTCTTTGCCACAATCTAAGAATAAGAAGGAGGATATATCATCATAACTGTAACACCTTGCCAGTTAATAGATACTCTTTTGGAGAGGGCCAGACCGTTCGATTCCGCCATAATCTGTCATATCCATATGAGTAAACTCTCCCACACTTTTGTCTATAGATTCGATTGGAACTTCGTTCAAGGCAGCTATAAGTATCCCCTTTGCTGTATATCGTTCTACTCGAGATTGCCAACTTTCGAATTCTTCTTTGGTAAACATTATTGCCCGCTTCTCCAACAAATAGATGAAATGGAACAGCAACAAGTCTCCGACGTAGTGCAGCTAGTGAGTTGACATTAACACCCATCGATCGTACCCGGTCTTCCTCTAGATCACAATATTGGATATACTGAAGTAGGACGTCTCCTCTTGATGGTGACATGTTACCACTAGAATCCGATTGCCATAACGAATCCGCATTTGCAAATGAGCATGGATGATTGATAACTGAGCGTCCAACCATTGAACCAACTACCGAGGTGTTACCACTACTTATTTCTTGAACTGCTTCCATAGATTGTATACCACCATTGGCTACAAACTCAAGGTGTGGAAACTTATCTGCTAACATATCAACAACTCCTGGTCGTAATGGAGGTATACTTCTGTTATTAATGGTTGCCTGACGAGCTTTCTTCTTTGCCTTATACTGGGCCCGTTTATGATCTACTTTTGGTTGTGCTGCTGTTGTTGATACTGATGTAGATTCTGCATCAGTTGGCGGAATCCAAAGTTGTTCTGCATTCTCATTATTATCTTCGTCTGATTCAAAGCTACCCAGTAACCCAAGGCGAGCATGTACTTGAACTTTACTCACATCTCCATTCATTGTAATAGCTTTAATAAAGGCCGAACATTCGGGAAGAGCTTCCTCTTCATCGTTCTTTAGTTTATCGTCGGCGGCATTATATGTCGATGCATCTCGTACACCTAATCTATGCTTTACTGATATCGGAGTTATATCATTTCTATTCATATCATCATTATTGTGAGCTGCTGTTTGAGCATGGTATATATCTGTTACTCCTTTGTTCATCGACTCGACACACTTTATTGCAACATGATAGGGATCTTTCATTAGTGAGGCTCCTCCAGATCGTCCCGATACAGCATTGGATGGACATCCACAGTTCAAGTTTATAGATGAGTATGTTGGTTTACTGTCCGAAGAACAACCAAATGCCGCACCAATAGCAGCTGCCTTACCAAGAAGATAAGGGTCTTTTCCACCGAGCTGCAATGTTGTATGACCTATTTGCTGTTGTATACCAATATGATTCTGTTCCGCTGAGCATAGCAACTCATATAGAGATTCAATATTACCCTTATCATTTGTTCGTGACTGGTGGTGATCTTCTCTTTGTATTCTATAAACTACTTCTAATATCTCTTCTGGATTGATAATATCAGAAGTTTGACTTTTGTCCATACCCAATCTAACCAATTCTCGATCATAATTACTACATATCTGACTTGCTGGTATCATTTCATTATATAGCCATGTATGTTTGCTAATCAATCTCCAAAAGTAATGATAATGTCTATTGGTATGTGCCATCATTGGTGCGATGGAGAACAATTCTTTATTGTATATTATATTCTTCTCATTTATGTTTGTAGTAGTTGAATGATCATGTGTTACTGATTGAACAACTGCTCTATGCAATGTAGTTCGTCTGCATTTCGAATTAGTTCCAGTAGGTAAATGGCGAGATTGTAGAACAAAGCCTCCCAATAGTACAGGTGCAAAGAACAACATCACTAACTTGCAATTGCAATGATGGGTCAATAATTTATGCTTTTAGTTATGTACCGTTCTCAATAATCCCTCTAAACTCCGAATACTAGCTTATCCATACTTCCTACTACTAGAAGGACGCAGTCTATTGAGGCAGTCAGGTGAACACGCAGTTAGGTGAACACCAAGTCGTTATATCGATTACTAGAACATTGGCGCCAGCATATTATCTACACGCCATAACGCCACGGGCGGGGGCGGGCCACAGCCTCACTACAAAGGATACCCTCTAGCAAATGTGGTATCTTTTTTGATAAGTATTGTATGATTATGATGATTGTTATGAAATACGTGGCCGATACCTAGATAGCCAAGCGGGATATGCATGCGGTTTACTGAATATTATAGGTGACGATAGAAAGTTTGTAAATGAGGTTTACTACTCGACAGTCAGTACTGTTATTGTCAGCAACGATTTCACTTTCGGCGAGCACATCACATGCATTTATTACATCATCAACATCACCAACAACCATCACCACCACTTCTTACTCAAATAGAGGCCATTGCAACTATAAACAAACAAGCCTATTTCTACAACAACATAGTAATCAGCACAACTATTATCAAGCAGCCAACTCAGGGTCACTCTCACCAAGCTCTAAACTAACGGAGTCTCAAATACATATCCTCATCTCAAAACGAATACAATACAAACGTCAGCGGAACTACAACGATGCTGATAAGATACTAAATGCATTAAACAAATGTGGCATATATATACATGATAAGCGTAAAGAATATAGATTAGATGGTAAGAATCATTTCGGTCGAAGTCAACAATACGTCATGCGAGGCTCAACATACAATTTGTCGAATGAGGATATAGAAGTGGTATCACAAATGGTAGAGGATAGATCATATGCAAAGAAGAAACGAGAATATCATAGATCAGATGAGATTAGTGAAAAGTTAAAGTATAAGTATAATGTCAAGGTTGATGATAAGAATCGTGAATGGAGTGTGGTAGCAGTTGCAAATACCGGAAGAGAATCAGACGATATATCCATCTCCTCTTTCGAAGAAGAATATGTCCCATCACCATTGGCACCACCGAATCATCCAACACATACAATGTCTACTGAATCAAAGTTACAAATAGCTCGACTAATATCAGACCGATCTATATACCGTCAAGATAAGGAATATAAAATGGCCGATGAGATTCTAAATCAATTGTTTGAGAATTATTCAGTTGTTGTAGATGATAGAACGAAGGAGTGGAAAGTTGTAGATGATACAGTGGTAGAAGAAGATGATGAGTTTGTTAAGGGTGCACAGTTATCACAACGATCGGCATTCGCAAGAAAAGCCAGAGGTAGTAGTAGTGAAAGAAGAGTCGACGATACTACATCAAAGGATACCCTCTCAACAAAAGATGATGATGTGATATTGCCAACTAACGAAGGTACCAAGGAAGAAACTCATGATTTGGAATCACTTACAATGGTGGAACTAAAGGATAAGCTGCGACAGAAGGGTCTACCTGTTAGTGGGAAGAAGGCAGATCTTATTTCAAGATTATCTAATCTTTGACAAGTTATAATATTAAGAGATAGACTATGTATCCCTGTCCCTACTTTGTTTATTCTCATTATTGTATACTCATCCATTAAATTAAGGCAGTTGGGGGACACTAACCCTAACCCTAACTTCATAACAACGTTTGCGATCATGCAAGTGTACATAGTGTAGACTCTCATAAAACAGGATACCACCCAGATCTAACAGATTTATTACTTGACCAATACCTATGTCTATTCCAATAGCACTCTGATACTACATCTAATTATTATTGGTAGTAGTTCATATCAAGATGTCCAATCCTACTATGAAGTCTTTCCAAATGTTGGTGCGGAATTGCTCAGCAAATTATTGCAGCCTCCGACACAAGCCATTCAATAATGCATGCATTAACAAAATCCAATCACATCATCATCATTGCAAATCGAGAAGTGTATACCCTAGACATATGGCAACATCAATCACATCATCAACACAACAAAGTCTCAAAGATGATATACTACCCACAACAATACCTCCATCAGATATTAACGATACATATGCCGTGGCAATCATAACACCAAACTCCGACAATAAAAACATCAAACTTTCAAATCAAAGATTATCAATACAACAGATTGTTGAACAACTACCCGGTACACATGCTCGTGACTTCTTTTCATTATCGTTAACATCATTAGGTGATGCAAGTCGTAAACGTAAGATGATACGACAACATTACTCAGTACGTAATTCAATACATCCATGGTTCATATTACCCCGAGAAAGTGAAATAGTAATGTCATTTGGATGTGTCCGGGCTATTATCAATCAAGAATCTGCAATGATATTTGATGCACATAAACCAACTATTAAACAACAGGCTATGCGTATTAGTGATCAATTGATGAGGAAAGATAGATTTGCTTTCAGGGATGGTGAGATTATATTTCATAATAATGGAAAGAATGGTAAGCAACAGACGAATAAGACTCCGTTTGAGATTGATATGGTTGAACAGTGTATTGCTAGTGTTTGTACAATGTATAGTCGTAGGATACGGTATGTATAAGATGTTTAGTGTATATTTTTGTGCATATGATAGTTCATCTGAGTGTATATCTTCTCACAAATCTCCCTGCCCCTCTCTTCATTAGACTCTACGAACCAATAGTAAACAGTTTAATGGACAGAGTAGCCAATGAAGCATTCTCACCATCAGGATTACACAAGTTGGTACCAGCCAAAGATTCCTTACAACACTTTGAAATGAATGTCAAAGGTGCATTACATTGTTTAACATCATTATTGGAAAGTGACGAGGATATGATTGATTTACAATTAACTGCCAAGTCAAATGCCAAGAAGGAGAATAGGACATTACCACTTGAATCACATGATAATGTTGAAATGGTATTAGAGGAATATGCAAGACAATTAAACTCTATACTATTGGAGATTGATTATATGTTAAGTCGAGTACAATCAAAGCAAGACATGTTGGCATTATCATTAGATGCCTATCGTAATCGAATGATTCGTATGAATTTGTATTTAACAATTGGTGGTATATCATTGGCATTTGGCACTGCAGTAGCCGGATTCTTTGGTATGAATGTTATAAACGGTATGGAACATGCCGAGGGTATATTTGAATGTGTCGTTGCTGGATCTTGTCTATTTGGTGGTGGCTTCTTGGGTGCTTGTTATTCCTATTTGAATGGATCAAGGTAAGGAGAGAATAAGTTCGTTACTGGGCTGATTGAGTATTCTCTCATCCCTTTTATCATCTCTTCTCCTTAATAAACTAGAGCACAAAGGCGGACACTTGATAGTTTGAGTGAGATTGAGGTAATGAACAGGGCACTGGGTGACATGTCAGCAGTGAGTCATTACTTAGAACGAATGATATGTACAAATGAAGTGTATCTCATGCACAGAATCTTAAATACCTCATTCCCCTTCCCCATAGCTTGACTACTCATTTGAGCTAATGATGAATGAAAAAGAGCCACTAACACGAGACAAGTTCAGAGAAAAGATCTATGCTGGTCAACCAGAGAGTATAAGAGATAAGGAGATTGATTTCTTGTTCGATTTGTTAGACTATTCGGACGATGAGGTTATAGGCAAGGACGACTTCTATCCGGTCAAGTGAGAGAAAATACTGGAGATATTGAATATAATGTAAAGACTTATCGATCTGTACTTGGCGATTTGATCTCCTCTTTAGGTATTTTTGAGATGAATTAAGTTACTTTTAATGCATCTATCTTAACCTTGACTTGTAAGTTCCTAGATATGCAGCATAATCTTCGCTACAGTTCGCCTCTTTGTCTTCTTTCCTCTCATGCCTCATGCATGGGAATTTCATGGGAATAAGATTGCCGTTCAATTAGTAGGCCTAACTACTTTACTCTCCTCCATCGCCCCTCTCTCATTATTACTATCGAGACGCCTGACATCAAACTTCCTCTCCTTGTTTGTTATCGTTATTAATGATAGCAACAATTTATTGGTAAAGCTGTAGGGGAGCTCTATATTCTATAGGCATCTATAAGTTGTTTTTAAGTCACCAGTATTTAGCTCATACCGCGACGATGAACTTATGTACCTATCGTCATAGTCATAGTAATCATAGTCCATTCACGCATCGTACATATTAGTACTAAATATCGACGATTATATGCAAAACATAATGAATAAAGATGAGCATTCGTTACATGCTATCACACTTGAACTACAACGGCGTCTTGTTGAAAAAGAGGGCAATAATGTAAAGCCGCCGACGATTGACGATTCTTCGGAAGAGGAGAGGACTGTAGATGTTTCATCTTCTACTAGAGGTTTGCAAGAGGATGCCGGCCTAGGTTATCTTTCAAATGAAAAGGTACTATTTCAATTCATGCATATGGCATGTGAACCTATTACTTGGATAGAGGCAAAAGAGTTATGGAATGATATGAGATCCACAAACAATGGTGTCATGCCTAAGTTTCGGGATTCATTCATAGTTTGTTCACATCAAAGTATGAGAAGATTAAGTACTCGTCAAAGCACGTCCTCATTATCAGATGACATTAAAGCATCAAGTACAGTAACAGAAGGTGGAGATACCAATACCAATAACAACAAGAAGAAGATAAATGTATCAGATGAGGAGTTAGTAAAGTTTGGTCAAATTAGTAGTCCTTCAGATGAGCAATTGTCAACATATGCCTTGGATCTTGCAACTGGTATAAAGGAGAGGTACTCTATTCGACTAAGTACTGACATGTCTGAGCTCAAGTTTATCATATGTGCATTAGGTCTCCTTTGGTTGGTAGTATTTGCTGTTGGGTTGGCAGGATACTTTCATCCAAATAACGAGAAGTTGGGGACATTCAATGCATCTATATTTGTAGAGTCATTCATACTGTTTGGTGCAGAATTAGTATGGGAGTGTATTCTGAGCTTCATAGGTAAGAGCATCGTGGCTTGAGCAATATCTTATGTCTATTTCCATGCCTATTTCCTCAACTCTCATATTGTCTTTGACAGTTCTAAAGTACAACATCAAAATCAATTACACCCGCAAGCTTGGCAACCTAATCAAGGTGCCCAAATACTTTGTTGGGGATTTCCTTCCCAATTACACATCAAGTGCACTAAGCCTATCATTGGCTCTAGCAATCAATCAAACACTCTTCGCGTTAATGTTTTACAGGAAGTCCCGAGAGAGATTCTCTGCCTGTGCTTACATCTTCCTATCTCAAGATCGGAGAGAAGATAGGCCAGACACACTAATCTTTCAAATCACAGAAGATATTATGCGGTTAGTTCAACTTCTCTGTGTACCTGAACATATAAGACTTTTGTCTTGTGTTTACTAATTGTTCTTCTCCTTCTTCTTATCATCAAAGATTTGCTATATACTTTCCATTCAAGCTTCTTGTAGTTGATCTTGTAGGAAAAAAGGCTCTAATCTTTATCCCAATAGCGGTTAATAACATTGGAGACGGTCTAGCTGAGCCTGTGGGTGTTGCTTGGGGTAAACACAAGTATACAACCACCGCACTCTACCACAAAGGAAAGTTCTTTACGAGCAAGTTTACTCGAAGTTATGAAGGCAGCTTGTGTGTACTTATTACCACATTCGTCGTTGTAGGCGCTAATTACAATGCATTCAACACAGTTCAATTTTGGATCACCTTTGCTATCCTTCCTTGGTTAATGACCATCGCGGAGGCTTTTGCTCCTCATACTAATGATGGGCCTTTCCTGGCATTAGTAGGCTGTGGGTTTCTCACAGCAGTGTTTTTAATTTAACTCTTAGACATGCATAAACTAGAATATCTTAGGAATCTTAGCATCATTATCGTGCCTTGCAATTACTTTTTGAAGTTGTTATTGTGGCCTTTGATGTAGATTATCTCCCCCGACCTCCATAGATTGATTTCTTGTTCGATTTGTTAGACTATTCAGACAATGAGGTTATAGGCAAGGACGACTTCTATCCGGTCAAGTAAGAGAAGAACAATTGAGATTGAACATAATGTAAATAGTAAGGACTAGGAACATGTTTCGATTTTTATTAGATGGAAATAGAAAGGTGGAGTCTTAATGTCAATCTAGTATTACATATATCTGATCATTATTCCCTACTTTCTCAAAGTCTTACACTTCGTTCCATCGTCACACTTGCATGTGTAGCCATCACGATTGTACGACCAATGCCATCCCCAATGGCCTTTATCTTTCCTACAGAAGTCAACACAATCTTGCTTAGTGTTCATTCTACCCTCACATTGTGGAGTATGCTCAGACTCAAGGAAGGTTCCTTCTTCATCCTCATTAGGATCGGGTTCGAAAGTACACTGTTCCACCATACTCGTTGTTGTTCGGGACCCAATAGCATCCATATCCTGAACATGTACTGTCAAATAGATGCTCAGCACATTTCTGCTTTGCCTTCTCATCATCCTCATCTGAAGAACTCCACCCTGGATAGAGGTCCCAACCAAACTATTGAATACGCATTGATCTTTCTCTCTGTGAGAGAAACATAAACATACAACGCCAGCTTTGTGGATGCCACCACCTTCACATGAACGCTTAGTATTCTGTGATGCGCAAAACTTCTTAGCTTCCTCTTCCTCCTCAGGTGTATGACCAATCTTCTTTTCGAGGTACTGATCGAGGTCCTCTACTTCATGACGATTATCAGTCATTTCATCAACAGTATCCTTCTTGCCTTGCAGCTAGTAAGCTACACTTCTCAAAAGCTTTGGTGATGTATCCCTCGCACCAACCATATGCAACACTACGACATTCACGGCGGAACTTCTTGAGGTTGTCACTCGTGGCTCCGTACCTATGACATAAACCAGCATCATGTACGATATTATCGGCAGCAGCCTCTCCAAGCTCGTTGCAGTCTTTAGAGGCTTGACCGCTGTTGCGGCACTTCTTACCAATACGGTCAGTCTCCTTCTTTATGGCATCTCTACCGCACTTGTTGTATTGACGCTGCTTCCAGTTACGTGCCGTAGAGAATTTTTTCACGCATATTGTTCACATCTTGTGTGAAGCGGCGGTCTAATGCATTGTTACAGTCGTTGTTGAATAGGTTATCGACTGCACGCTTGGCATCCTCTTCTCCTTGGCTACATGATGACTTTGTTTTAGATAATCTTGTTGCATCAGCTACCGATGAAACCAAAGCGAAGGCGGTAAGTAGTCGAATGAATTTCATTGTAATGATATGATTTGTTGAATGTGTTTATTATGAGTAGTTGGTGTTGTTTGATTTGTTTGATGTTGACTTTGTGTTGATTTTATGATGTCTGCAATAGTTTGATCGTAATAGACTAAACTCCGATTATATTATCACATCTTGTCCAAGAAGTTGAAGTAGCTAAACACATACGGTATCCTTTTGCCAAAATGACAGTATGTGCACAGCTTTTGTCCGTCTCTAATATTATTGTTGGGGTTGCCGTTCTTGCATATCTATCAGGAGATATAATATGAAGGTGATTGGTATAGGATTGATCTTGTCGTAGAAGCATATTGTGGACAACATTGATTGACATTTCTTGATCTTGGTTCTGGTATCTTTTTAATCAACTGTCAACTATTGGGCAACTAACCTGACCTGTGGGTAAGACCATAACTTCAGCCGTCCCTGCATCGATATTAATCTCGTCAACACTAACCGTATATCCTGAAAAGGAGTACGACTTTCCTTCATTCAACTTTGAAACTAAATCAGACTCGGCATAACTATCTCTAGGTCCTCGAGGCCGACTAACAACTGTGACCATATTTCCAGCCTCTTGAGTACCTCGATTTATACCCTTCTTCGCATTAAAGTTGATGTAGTAATCGTTTGATTCGGTTTGTACTTTCAGCAGTACCGTCGTTGCAATGGGATAGTCGGCAATTCCGTGTAAGATACCATCAAAGCATGGTGTCGAACCACTGGAGTTGATTGCTATACCCTTGTCTTTATACCATCCCAGTTGCCATGACTTCGCGGCATTGAAGCACATCCGTGGTCCGTTCTTGTTGGGAAACGATGCTCCCATTATTCCACTTTCATCTTCATACGGTTGTCCGTCTTCATTAGAATGACCGAGGTTCATGTCGTGTCCTATTTCATGCATCAAAAGAGAAGACGAGTGGCACCACTCATCATCAAAGACTGACAACCAATGATTGATGTATGCATAAGCAATTCCCTCTCCTGGTCTAGCCGCAACATATGTACCAGGAGGTAGACAGTAGATTATGAAATCAGCATTAAGCAGGTCCGATGAAAGTGCGGCAGTGATTGAATTCCTCATGTAGGCATCTCCTTGTGTAGTACTAACCGATGGAAGCTTAACAGTATATACTCCTTGCATACCTTGTGTACGAAATGGTACAAGGTTCATCTTACCAAAGCTGCAAGCTTTCATTTGTGAAGCAAGGCTGAGAGTACCAACTTCATTGCTAAAGAGGCTATTGTAGAGTGTCTTTTCATCGGCCGTCGTAACAGCATCAGATGCAACAACTCGAATACCTAGCACAGACTTATCTTCTTCCTTGTCATTGAACTGTTTCCCATAGTCTTTAGAAACAACTAATGGGGCCTTACCTTTCATATCAATGATCCCACCAAATAAGAAGGCATCACTACCCGCAGGTAAACTAATCTGTGATACACCCGATATGAGTCCAAGTTTATCATAATCAAAGTCAGGAGGAAGGTTGTGCAATTCGAATATAGCACCCTCTCCTCTACGGATTTCATTCCCATAGTAAGGCTGATCTACAATTCGTCCTTGATTAGGTGGTATGTTTGTAAAACCATCTTTCAATTCAATACACATGACAGGATCATTAGGACGAGGCATTGTTAGGAATGTTCCAATCTCATTTGTGATTGAAATTTTTGCCAATGATTTGTTATCAAATTGGAAATCTTTTTGTACACCAAAGTTACTTGAATACTTTGGTCCACTAAATATGACTCTTCCATCTAGTTTCATAGTCCAATCACCATTTCCATACGAACAGCATATTCCATCTCCCATTAGATCATACCATCTCATGTAATACTTTCCATGGGGTATGCACAATGTACCAATATATCGTGTTTGTTTTTCATATTTCCTACCCTGTGGAGGACCAAAGGCTAATATATTATTATTATCACTATCATGTAATGCCCAGCTTGTTTCGTATGGATAATTATCAGTTGTTATAATTAGGTTCCATAATACTTCATTTTGTTGACATTTATTGTTAGATGATTGACGAGTTGAGCTAAGTATAGCTTGATAATTTACATCCATTGCAGCAGATGAGCCCATGATTTGTATATCCACATCGTCTTGATCTTTATCATTTGAATATATCCTTGTAGACACAGCAGTTGCAACTAAAACTACCGCTACAAATGATATTGCCGCAATAGAGATGAACTTCTTCTTGTGTCGCTGAGCAAAAGTAGAAGTGCATCGAGGTTCATCATCATGCTTACTGCCACCAACACCATCTTCTACGTCTTCTTCTGGTGATATATCCTTGGTCATATTATTAACACCGGCACCTGCAGAGCCCAACTAATACTATCCTTATTAAAAGATTTGTTCAATCATAAAAAATATATCTTTCTCTTCATGACGACCACAGACTGCTACCATTTTAGAACTACATACGTCTCTGATAAATCTCTTCTACTCTTGCTCTTCCGTGGAACCATTGCACGATTATCCAAGACAACATATAGGACGCCAACACTCTTGAAAGAGGACATGAACAACAAAGGGGAAGATACCGATATTATTCCCATGAGTCTCAAACGGCTGAGTTTAGTTACGGTCTATGATTGTAGTGGTGCCTACTTGATAGTTCCTTTAATGCTGAAATATACAATTAAACATCTTTAATAAGTATGAGCGGATCAGAAGAAGAGGAATTTCTACCCGATGATGCGGCAGCAGATGATGATGTCGTTATTGCACAGGAGGAAATATCACAATCACTCAAAAAAATGAACAAGATTGTGAACAATTTAATGGCACGTGCTGATTGTGTACCATTCCGTGAGCCTGTTGATTGGAAGGGTCTGGAGGTGAGTATGAGTATATATGGGTTGTTTATTAGATTTTGTTATGCGGTATAAATCTCACGATATCCGGCCGTAATATATTTATTGCAAATCTTATAACTATTACACCCCTGAACTGAACCTCTAAAACAACGCATACACAAAACAGCTATACGATTATCCAAAGATTATTGCAAAGATGATGGATTTAGGAACCATTAAAAAGAAATTAGAAAAGGGTAAATACAATTCAGCCTCCGATGCAGCCACAGATGTTCGTTTAGTATGGAAGAATTGCATGACATATAATGCCGACGGATCTGATTTTTACAAATTAGCAGATTCCTATAATAAACGATTCGAGGAACGGTATCAAAAGTTAATTGATGAATTTGGTGAGGATGTTATTTGTGGTAATAGTTCGTCAGGGAGTAGTACACAGCAGCGATCAAGTAGTAGGTCATCTTCTGGTAAGAAATCAAGATCAAATAGCTTTACATCCTCGGGACGCAAAACACCCAATAATAATAATACTGCCGAGGATAATAACTCTCCAGATAAGAGTGTAGTGAATTATGAAGCATTGGGTATCATTCCCTTGGATGTTCGTACCCGATTTGCTGCTAGATTACAACGTCTATCGGGTATGGAATTAGGACATGTCTTACAAACAATTGATATGTCATGTCCCGAGGCATTGGAAGATCCGGCAGATGATGAATTACGTTTAGATGCGCCGAATATGGTGAAAAGACATCGATATGGATGGGATGACTTTGATGGTGGGTGTCAAATTGAGATAGATGTTGATGCAATCCCCGCTGAAACATTTTACAAACTTGATGCATACGTCAAGGAGAAGGTGCAAGATAGAGGACGAGGACCATGGAGTGATGATTTGACAGAAGCAGCAGAGGCCAGTGGTATCGGTGGCGGTGGTACAGGAGGAAGGGATAAGAAACGAAAGATCAAAAGCATGTAGATAGGGAGAATGATCCATGTTCTCTGCAGTTGTATGAGGGTCTCTATGTAGTATGCTTCTATCTGCCCCTCCGTGAGCATAATATAACGCGATACTAAGTGGAAAGGAATATATTGCACAGTCTTTACAATGTTTGACATT
>Ga0075439_14971_pt1 | contig 20280 bp, 12 predicted proteins | sample MintriSingleCell_FD_74264 | JGI IMG/M metagenome (GOLD analysis project Ga0075439, IMG submission 74264) | Marine eukaryotic communities from Monterey Bay, USA to study complex ecological interactions - Minidiscus trioculatus JGI Plate_4_G5... | ecosystem: Environmental > Aquatic > Marine >... | reverse complement strand
TACATATATTCTTTCCACAACATGACATAAACATGATTTCACTGTCTTTTATAGGGAGCGGGATCATACATATTGGGCACTCTCTTCTTTCAGATATTTGTATAGGTGCAAAGAGATCAATATCTGCCGTCTCTGCTTGGCCAGTAGAAAGTAAGCTGTCAAGCCGTGCCTCAAGTTCTAATGATACCATTGATGATTGTTTTGGTACTAATTGAATTGATGATAAAGTAACAAATTGACGCGTATATATTTTGTTTCTCTTTCTCTTGAATCAAGAAAACATGGAGATAATATGATATTATACTAATCGTACCGCCGTGTATAATATAGACTAACTTTTGCACTAATCGTATCGTACTACAGTATAAAATATGATATAGATTTGATTATACAAATGGATGTATCTTAATTACCAAATCGAACAACACTTTTTGCAGCACTCTTTTGGTATTGTGTATAATATATGTATAATTATATGTGAGCACGGAATTTGATGTGTAACCAGCCACCACCTGTCTAATTCAACTATGGTATATAGTGCTTGAGCTATCCCATACCGTAGTCACGCCAAACATTGAGCATTTCTGAGTGAAATAGAACGGAAATACGGGAATGAAAGCGGTCTCACTTCTCGTAGTGTCTATCTTCTCATAACTGGCGAATCGAGAGAGCAGGCATGTTCATGTACTGATAAATAAGGAGACTACTTCTCTATATTCTTTATCCTTTCAGTATTGCATACTGACACTGATCATTTGCACACTTTGTAAACACTTTAACAATTTTTTACACCATACCTAAAACCATAATAAACCCCACATTATACAATAGATATGGACGACGACAATTCACCACCAGTTGATCCGTGGGAGTTTGTAGAAAAGCTTGAATATTATGGCAATAGTAAGGAATTTACTGTAGATGGACTACGTGAGCAACTCAATCAAATCCCAAAAAATGTTATCGAAGATGTCGTTATTCAATGTACAAATAATATGTTGTGTGAATGTAAGAATATATCAGTGGAGGTTATTAAATGTCTACTTGAATATCACCCGGAGGCCATCAGTATGCATCGTGGCGACTATGACAACAATTCATACCCCCTACATTATGCCTGCGAGAGCACATATTGTACACATGATGTGATTATATTTTTAATGGAGAAACATCCAAAGGCATTATACCAGTTTTCCGTTCTTAATGAGGGAGTGGATACAGAGGATGTTTATGGTTATGAAGATAGTTATGGAGTCTCAGGTCTTCCCTTGCACTATTACCTATCACGTCCATCAAATGATATTGACATGAAAACTGTTATTATGTTGGTCAATTCATACCCAGAATCAATCACAAAGCCATGTGAAAATACAGGGTTGAAACCTATTGATATTCTACTTTCAAGGGGAATCTTCCGTGAGTTTAGAACTTATTGTACAACTAAACCAGTGTCAATTGATGGACTAAGGGAACGAATCAACAAAATACCACACGAATTCTACAATCACGTTCAAGAACATTTCAATCTATTACAGATGTTATGTTCAAATGAGAATGTGACATTGGAGGTAGTTAAGTATTTACTAAATGAATATGATACCAATGGAGCAAGTAGAGCAATTGACGCTTGTTACAGCTGTATTCGTCCAGATCCTGCAATAGCCTATCCACTTCACTTTGCATGTAAAATCAAATCATGTCCCAACTCGATAGTTCAGTTATTGATAGAGAGATACCCGGCGGCATTGAGCCACGTTTCTGTGATTGATGGGGGAGTGCGTATTGATCATCCAAGAATATCAAGTCAATATGGTGATGATAATATTTCGGGGATACCTTTGCATTACTACTTGTCACGTGAGGAAAATGTTGACCTTGAAACGGTCAAAAGGACGGTCGAACTTTATCCCAACGCTTTGCTTGGGTCAGAGAATGCTTGGTATTACTCCACATTGCATGCTCCTCTCGATATCCTTCTCATGAATCCCTCTATTGACAATTCATTTGAAGTTGCCCATTTTCTAATAGAGACCAACCTCGACTCTATTCAGCGAGGAGCAGAAGGAGGGGACTCTTCTTTACACATTGCCTGTTCTAGTTATATGGTTGATCCAAGAACGATCAAGTCAATTACCGATGCTTGTCCTGAACTAATAAGGCAGCAAGATGGTGGGGGAAACACGCCTATTCATGACCTGATTATCAACCATTCATACTCTGATAATGGCACTTCCATATCTGAGAGTGATGCCACAGAAATAGCAGCAATCATGGTCACGAAGGAACCTGCTTTGTTAAAGATTGCAAATCAAAGTGGAGCGCTTCCTCTGCATTTAGCTGCACGAAATGGGAAGTCTCCACAGTTTTGTAAGATTCTTGTTGATGGATATAAAGAGTCTACTAGGGTATCAGTAAATGGCCACCTGCCAGTACACCTTGCTGCGTATGGGAATCGTCATCTTACAGTAAAGTACCTTTTTGATGCCGACCCATCTACATTGGATACACATAATAGTGATGGAAAGCTCTTCTTTAGGACAGTTCAAATGGAAGGGGGGAATCCCGATGTAAAAGCTTTCTTAGAAGTTCAATGGTCATACTTTGTGAGGTTCCTGTTGAGCTCAACATTGACAGTACGAGATAGTGACGGTCAAGTTCCTCTCCACCGTGCTTTATACGACAATCATGCCTCATTGGGATCAATCAAACTGTTGCTTGAAGCCAATCCTGATTCCCTATTCATTGCTGATAACAATGATACTCTTCCTTTACATGTGGCATGTGGGCGTGGTTCAGCCGATATCGTAGAGTACTTGGTCGACTACTTTGCTACCTCATTTGGAGAAGAACGACGTCCCAACATCATGCAAAAGAAGGATAATTGGGCAACACACCGCTGCATTATGCTTGCCATTATGGTAAATGTGATGTAGTGAAAGTGTTGTTGGGGAAACAAAAACATACAATAACCGTTTTGGAAAGAAATGATGATGGTAAGCTTCCAATACAATTGCTTTGTGATCCGCCAAGGATTGGGTTTTATAAAAGAAGAATCGATCCTGAAAGTGTTGAATACACTGAAGCTCTTTGGTTGTTGCTCCGCAACTGTCCAGAGACGGTTGTAAACTGGTGAACGAGATCTGCTCCAGTGTGATCTCTTTGTGAAGGGATTACTAGTGCAGTGCATATAAACTATAAATATTACATCAATGTGCTATAGGTCCAAACTTTAACCTCTAATCCCAGTCAACGTAATCTGAACGATTTAGAATATGATCATTCTCGTCATCGGACAAGTCAGAACTTGTTGAGTCTTCACTCATATCGTCGTCGGCATTAGTCTCTGCATCGATCCCTTCACTCGTCTCTTCGTCGTCAACGTCAAATGGTTGGTAATAATAACTCTTTTCAGTCTCTCTCTCCTCATCATCGGTGAAATCAGAACTAGATATCCATGTATCCCCATAGACTATAGAGGTATTGATGCCTCTCTCCTCGGCCGCAGCTCTGATCTTGCCCGGAACAATAGTATAAATACGTTCGTTCGGGGTGCGGCATACATCCCATAAGTACTCGTCATCACTTTCATTACCTTCCATATGCATGGGAGGTGGCGGCACGTAAAACATATCAATTCCATCAGTTGGTTCATCATAAACAAGCTCTTCATCTTCACCAAGGTATTTCGCGGCATTCGCCTCATTATAAGACAACTCGTATGCATGAGCTACTAATGTACCGATTGCATGCAGAATTTCAGCTTCAATGAGGACGAAAGCATCACTAGTCATCCTCAAGATTCCAGCTTGATATGCAAGTCTACGAACAATTTTACGGCCCGTCTCCACTGGTAGTGCATCATGACAGTCATCATCAGGCCAACGCCAAACAGTTTCACTAGAAGAGGAAATGTTACACGAGCACCCGAGCACATGACCAGTCAAGTTGTGCTTTTTCGAGCCCACATCACACTTTGAGATTGATTTTGTGGTACAACCGAACAAAAACTGATCTTGTTTTTTGAATATAAAGTGTACATCGTTTCTCTGAACTTCAGTTCTACCACTATGAATAGCAATTTCCAAAGCGCATTGGAGTTTCTTCACGACGTATCCTTGAATCATTTGTGTGAGATAACCAACAGCATCTCCCCTCAACCGAAGACAAACAGTGCCACCATATACCATGCTAGAGATAATATGAGCGACTACGTCACGAAATGTGTCTGCTCCATCTAGTACATCAAGTAACATATCCTCTTCAATGCTATTCCTTTGGTACTTTCTGATCAATTTAAGACCATTGAAATGGAAAAAACGTGATCGAGTACGATTTTCATCACCAAACAAGTTCACCCACCGGTATACACTTGAAAATGTAAAAGTGTTTCTAGCCCAGAAAGTATCACCACGTAATATATTGCATAACCTCTTACATGTAGTATCAATCATGCATAACTCGGATGGCTTATTAGATACAAAACAGAGAATCTGTTCGAGTATCACATCCGACATTCCCATCAAACAAGGTTGATATGTTTGATCAGCGTTCTTATTGTTGTTAATCCCTTTCATTGACTCAACGATATTCCTCACAACATAATTTGGATACCAGTCTGTTAGGACAGTTCTACAACTTGGACAATGTGTATTTTCCTCACTCTCTAGGTATTGTTGAATACAGCCATCACAGAAAGTGTGTCCGCAGTTGAAAGATTTGGCATCTGTCAAAATATCTTGACAAATTGCACATGTGCAGAAGTCAGCCACATGACCAATATTACTATTACCATCATGATTAGAGCAAATATTTTTGATGACTAGTTCTCGTACTGCAAACATTTTTTGCTCATTCTTCCTAGAATCGATCATATCCTGATCATCATCAATAGGAGTCAAGTCCTCTTCTATACCATCAACAACGGTATCACTTGCTTCTCCGGTACTTTTATTGTCATCATTATCACTGCAATTACAATCATGGGTCTCGCATAAACAGTCATAACAATGGTATCCAACAATACCATCACCATGGATAGCATACTCGCCCCCACTGTCATCTTCATACTGCAGAGGAGTATCCACCGTTTCTTTTGGTACCTCCGCGGGGTATTCCGAAAGCCCATCGCTGTTCATTGACATAGTCTACACAGTATCAGTTCAGGGATAAAAATATCTTATTGTAACAATGATTTGTAAATGTATCCAAACGCCGTTATTAATCTCAATGATCTAACTCCTGCTGTTGACAAGTTCCCTCGGCCTTTTGATATCTCAATATAGGTATGCTATCCTGATCCCCCAGCTAATTTAAACCACACAACAATAACACATAAAACCAATGCAAAAAAGGGGGAGGAGACAAAAAGATTTGAAGACCATACAGGACCACCACCATCCAATAGCTATGATATTCTATCCTTCACATGCACAGTAGCTGCGATGTTGGTCGTATACTTCTTAACCCGATCGACCCACCAAGAATTCATATCTTATCGATTATCTCTCACCAAGAATTCATATCTTATTTCTCTGAGCAAAATTTCTTCATTATTGTATTCTATCCGTGATTGTGTTAGCAAAACATTACAATATGCCTCGTTTTACAGATAAATGGGTCCTCGATAAATGTATGTTCGACTACGTACAAGGCGGATCTTGTGCATGCTGTGGTTTCACCCATCTTTTCAACCCCGGTGGAATTGAAGGTGTAAGTAGAGTAAAGATATCTTCGTATCAGTTTTTTTTTGTGCACATGATATGTCACTCAACCTTTATTTCAATTATACTGCTTGTAGATGATCAATGCAATGTCAGATCTTGAAACAGATACGGCTACACAAGAAATAAATGCAGCAAAGGCATCACCATGGCCGCCTGATATGCGTGATCAGATATGGAGCGATAGATTACTTCTGAGATTTAAAATGAAGAAGGATATGAAGGTATATAGATCATTCTTAGAGGGTGTAGTTATGGATGATATCAATGCGCCGACATCGAACAGCAATATAGGAGAAATAGATAAAAGAGATGCTATACCAATACTACACAATTTCTGTACAAACGAACTATCACCAAAAGAACTAAGACAAATATTTCAACTACCAAGATCTGAATTAATAGAAATATTAAACTCAAAGTATAAGATCTGTGGAGCATACGGTGTGGTATTCTGCACAGTATCTGAACAGGTAGTAAACTCAAAAGTTACAGGATATGGTATAGATGCTCGGCATAGTCCAGGAGATGATAATTCTGAAGAGATATTTGAAAAGGAATTGAAATATAAGAAAGTTGGTCCTGGATTTTGTTTAGATATAACAACACAACAAGATGATGGAGTTGATATAGTGAATGAAGAAGTACTGAATATATTTTTACAAAGAATGGTTAGTTTGGCTGGTCTTACTTTGCTGAACCGAGCACCCAAGACATCTCATGAGAATGACGATAATGAAGGTAGTGACAGTGATAAAGATGGAAGTGACGGGGCAGAAGAAGAGGATGAACCAAACATACCGAGCTTTAGATCTGATCGTCGAGTTATACGACTATTCATTGCTAGATATTGGGCAGATAGGCTTATTGAAAAGTATAACCAGAGAAGAAAGACTGAAGACCCAGTGGGAGAAGAAGAAGTAGTGCAATAGACAGATGCCTTAAGTTTAGTTTATGCCTCCATATCAGTACCCTTCTATACTCTAGGTATACATAGTGCTGACTAGTTTTGACATTGACTAGTTTAGACTTTGGTAGACATCACACTCCTATATTCAATCATCGAACAAAAAAAGAAGTTATGAATGATGATGAGGCTCATGCGCACTCAAACATACATCATCTTCAAACCTCATTGCCCTGAAATGAAAGTCGGGTGACAGTACATCCCACCAACCAAAGTCACAAGTAGTTATCGGTTTGGCAGCAACAAACAGTGCTTCGCCATTCTCCGTAACACCCCGTTGTTCAACCAAGTAATCTAATGCAAGTGTTTGAAGAAGTTGCTGCACTTCCTCCAAACTCAACTGAACCCGACTAACATTAGCCTGTATCATCTTATTAACAATCTGTTTTAACGTAACACCATTACCAACACCATACCCACCATTCATACGTTTAATACACATTAATATAAAGTTACGCAACTCGGCAATAAACTCATGATCAAATTCAAAGTCGGAATACCACGGCCCACCGGTAATTTCCTTAGCGGGCGTGAGGTCATATAACATGTATAACTTTTTAGTTTTGGCTGTAACTGCCTTGATTGGTTTAATTAATCGTCGTGTTTCCAATTGTTTAAATATTTTGGTAAGGGCAGTTTGTTGTATGTTCGTTTGTACACGTATATCTACTGTCCATATCCCTTTATTACCGGATGTTTCTATAACTTGATATACCATTTTAGATTGTGCATCGAGACCTTGGAGCTTCGTTGCTTCTTCGGCTGTTAGTAATGAAAAGTATACTTCCGTTTCATCGGGATTGGTTAGTGATGTACCCTTTGACATTGTTAATCGAGATGCACGTGTTAATTCATTAATAATTGGTACTAGTTGTGCATATCGGGTATCAAAGTGTGATTTTAATGATGAATTTGCAATACCCCGTCCTTTATATTGTGGTTTGGATAGTAGTGATATGAATTCATCATATAATGGATTATTTTTAGATATTGATGTGGATACTGCTGATGTTGATTTTTTAGACTTTGTGCTTGCCGCTGATTTGGTAGCGCCGCTAGCAGTGGCTGTAGTACGCTTTCGCTTGGCAACACCACCATTAGATGGAACGGCTATTGGTCTCTTCTTGGGTGGCATATTATTGATAACTAAACTCAAACAACTCAACAATCAATATCAAACCTCAAATACAATAACTAAATCCAGTGAAATTGGTGGCCATGAACTTCTAAGGCATCCGCGTTATATGTACTTTTTTATGTCAAGCCATGTCCTCGAAGCCAAATTACCTCAGCCCTAATCGATTACTGCCTCATTTTTATCGTGTTAGTCAAGCTATTTGATATAATATCATCTTTCACTTGAAAGCCGTAGACATATGAACGTTCATATTATTATAGCACAATATCATCTTTCAGACCTCAAGTAGCTGAAAAGAACGGTGGCTGGCAATTTGATGTGCATAAAGCATTGCAATAAAAACTGATCACATAATTTTTAATCGATATCGACTATAACCATGACGAATGCTCAACAACAAAGACAATGGTCCCTCCTCGCCTGTATATCAGTCCTAACAATAGCGATGTTACTGATACATCCTACTATGGCGGATAAGAATGGTCTAAGAAGGTCTTCTACTACAACAACGACGACGATAGACGACTCTCCCCCCGATGACCTACATTCATCAGTGACTACTGACGTCGACCCTTCTCCTCTCGTTATCAAAGACAAAACACCATCGTCTACAACAAATAAAAACACCGACCGTACCTTAATAGACACAACATCAATGTGTATGGAGTCAGCCTCTGGTATATCCTTAGGGTGTACAGCACAAGATGTTAAATTCGAAAAGGTTAGTAGCTTTGATATACTCGACGGACCATCATTACTACCCTGCAATTGTACAACTCTCAATAATGGAAATAATACATGTAATAATGAATACGATATAAGCTGTTATCATTCTCCATCAGGTATTGAATATGAATTAGGTACTATATTCGGTGCCTGTTCCGGAGGGAATAATCAAGATACCATAACTCTACAAATGAATGTTAATTTTCAAGTATCCAATATACGATATGATATAGGTATGTATATTGCCACAGACGGTGGAAGCGCCTTAGATGGTACACGTTGTTATTCTACTGGATTAAATTACGGCAATTATGGAAGTGTACAAGTGTATGATGTCGAGGGATCACATAATATAGAAGATTCCGATAATTGCTATGACTTAGGATCAACAGGCATTCTCTATTATCCCTTTGCACCAATAACATTATCATGTACAGATTATAATGGTGATGGATTGTTAGATTTTGATATTGGTATTGTGTGGAGTGTTAAGAAGGGTGATTATTATTGTGATGTTGACAGTTTAGATCAACGACCGGTGGCTAGTAGTAGTCCCAAATGTTGGTATGATGGGACATCGCGGGCTACTATCCCGAGTGAGTATGAGTTTGTCAGCTCGTATTTTATGTTTTATGGGTTTGTTGTTGACTGATCTCACCCTCATCTCCCCTCTCTTCTTAGTCTACGTTCCTCCCGAACCAATATCGCCAACAGTTTCTCTAGCCCCAACAAAAGGGCCGACACCTCCTCCGATTCAAACATCTCAACCAACAAGTTCTCCGACCACTCCGCTACTAGTTGACCCTCCTCCTGAAGAAGAAGAACCGTCTGGATGCCTAACATCCTTCAATCTATGTTATGCTCTTGACATGTCGGGCTCAGTTTGCAACAGAGGACAGCCATTAAATTGTTATGGCTGTCAACAGAATTATCAATGTCGAGATACTACACCCGATGGTAACGATTGGCTATTTGACGAAAACACATGCTGCAATAACTTTAACGAGATTGTAAATTTTGCATCTATAATGACAACAAGACTTGACGAACTGACGACTCAACAGAGTATGAAGACTAGTGTGGTTCGATTTGCTAATACTGGTGTTATTGAGAGTTCATTAACAAGTGATGTGAATGTCACTTTGGACAAATTGGATAACATGGTATACACGGGAGGGTATACACATCATGAGGCGGCTATACATTTATGTCATGCTACCTTCCCTCCTGATAGTATTGGTGATGAAGAGACAAAGAACTTTATTGTATTGGTGACTGATGGTATCCCGACTCTTCCTTCCCCAACGTCGAACGCTCAAAATGCAGCCATTAATGCAGCGAGCGTGATTCGTGATGAAGGTACCCTTCTTCTACCAGTTTTTATATCAACAAGTAATGACGAAGATCAGCTTGGCTATATGAAAGAGCTTTCATATGACAATGAAAGAGTCTTTGATATCAATGTCTTTGACGAGCTTCAAGGTCTTATCAAGTCTCTTACAAGCCAAGTTCTCTGTGGTGGTGATGAAGGTATTATAGATGCGATTGATGATCACCCACATACTACTACAAGAAATCAAGAGCTACTTGTCAATGTTATTGTTAATGATATACATGACGGTAGTGCCGAGATTACTCAAGTTACGCAGCCTGCCTTGGGTTCTGTAGCATTTGATGCTGCCGGAGTTCTCTATCCTCAAGGCAAGGTGGTATATACCCCACCTCAAGATTATACTGGCCAGGAGTCCTTTACATATACGATATGCCAAGGTGATGGTTCTGATGAAGTCTGTGATACAGCAACTGTTGTTGTGGATGTAGTAAATCCCGAGCCTCAAGCCAACGATGACATTGCCACGACATCAATGAATCAACCGGTCATCATTGACATACTTGCTAACGACATCAGCAGCAGCCTGGAGTATCCACTGACTTTATCAAGTATTGGCGATGGCATTGAAGGACCAAGCAATGGTCAAGTCTTTTTAGGAGGTAGAGGAACTTTGCAAGATCAGGGTACTGTAACTTACTATCCAAATACTAACTTCTTTGGGTCCGACTCCTTCTACTATGAAGCATGTGATAGTTTGGATGTTTGTGTTCATGCCTTGGTGACTGTTGAAGTGACTCCGCCTACCATCCAAGCTTTGAACGACTACAGTGGAACACCTCATGAAACCCCGGTTATCATTTCGGTGTTGAATAATGATATGGGTGCCGATTTAGTTGTGGAAAGTGTGACATCACCAAGCAATGGCGTGGCATCAATCCAATCAGACGAGCAAACAGTATTATATACACCATTTGCTGACTTCGTTGGCCTAGATACATTTGAATACACAACTTGTGAACGAGATACTGAAGTATGCCGTACTGCCGAGGTGACTGTTGATGTCATCCTTGCTGTAGATGATACAACGGGCACACCTTATCGAACTCTGTTGACGATTCTAGTGGTAGACAATGATCATGGCCAAGATCTAATTGTATCAAACTTCACTCTACCATCTAATGGCAATTTAACACTCGAGACTGACAAGAAGACTATCATTTACACGCCAAACGATGAGTTTGTAGGGTTGGACTCATTTGAGTATACTGCATGTGAGAGAGGATCAAGTGCTATTTGTGACACGGCAACTGTTTCTATTGATGTTATATTAGCTGTTGATGACACTGAAACAACCCCAGTGGATACTCCGATATCAATATCCTTAACTAACAACGACTATGGAGTTGACTTGGTTGTCAGTTCAATACCAGTTTCACCCGTCAATGGAGATGTGACAACTGAAGAAGATGGTTCAGTTGTTTACACTCCATCCTCTGAATTTGTAGGTGATGACTTCTTTACATACCAGGCTTGCGAGACATCACAACCCGACGTCTGTGATGTGGCTCAAGTCACTGTTTCTGTCTTGACTGCCATTGATGATAGTGCTGAGACGCCCTACGATAGTCCAGTGACTATTGCAGTTCTTGATAATGATATTGGCGAGAATCTTTACATACAAGATATACCTACACCTCCTGTAAATGGCATCGCAGCACCTCAACAAGATGGTACTATTGTGTACACTCCGAATGATGCATTTGTAGGCCCCGATACATTTGTTTACTTGGCTTGTCCATCATTATCTCAAGTATGTTCGACGGCTACAGTTACGGTTGAGGTCATACTAGCAGTTGACGACATTTCTGGTACTCCTCAAGAACAAGCTGTGACCATTAATGTGCTGGATAATGACTATGGAGATGATCTTATTGTCTCGAGTTTCACTCAACCTACATTGAGCAATGGAGTGGTTGAGCCCGATGTAGGCGGCGAATCTCTAACTTACATTCCTTTAGATAACTTCGTTGGGCTAGACACCTTCACCTACACAGCTTGTATACGAGATTCGCCGTTGGTTTGTGATACTGCACAAGTTACAGTTGATGTTATTTTGGCGGTAAATGATGTTGCCGGTACTGCTCATGAGACGCCCGTTAATATCTCAATCCTTGACAATGATCACGGAAAGGAATTGCTAGTTCAAACAACTACCCAGCCAATAAATGGAGAAGTTACCATTTCACAAGATGGGTTGACTGTTATTTATACTCCTGATGACAACTATGTTGGAGATGATTCGTTTGATGTGAGTATGTTTTCCCTTATTAGATAGGACACTGATACCACTCTCTTCTAACAAGCACTTATCCTCTTATCTTACACTTTAGTATACTGCATGTGACAAAGAGGAGAGTACAATCGTTGTGTGTGATACAGCGAATGTCCAAGTTACCGTAATTTTATCAGTCGAAGACTCTGTTACTGTTGAAAACTTGGACCCTATTTCGATTGATGTGCTTGCTAATGATTACGGTTATATTGTTATCAAGAGTATCCCTAATGAGCCAACTAAAGGAGATATTTCAATCCAGTCTGGTGTAGAATCTCTCACGATTCTCTACACACCTGATCCCCAGAAGTTTGATTGTGACGACGCGTTCCAATATCAAGCATGTGATGTAGAGAATGAAGTCATCGCGTGTGACACTGCAGATGTGACTATAACTTGCTCAGCCACTTTCAATGAAGATGTAAACCAACCTCCTTTGGCAAATCCAGATCAATACGAGGTTGACATGTATGTACCGACCTATCTAGACATTCTTGAGAATGATAATGATCCAGATGATGATCCTTTAACTGTGGGGATCGTGGCAGACCCGAACGATGGCGCAGTGCAAGTCGACGGAGACTTTGATCAAAAGATACAGTACACCCCTCAAGCAGGGTTTACAGGCGTTGATACGTTTAAGTACGAGGCCTGTGATGTAGAAGAGTGTGATAATGCCCTTGTCGAGGTGATCGTCAAGCCTCTCTTGGAAGATGATACTGCCCAGGTCGAAGAAGGTAATGCCGTGACCGTCAATATATTGGTCAATGATTTGGGAGTTGATTTGGTGGTATATGACATTAGTTCAGCTTCTAATGGAGTATGCTCACTTACAGCGAATGGGTTAATAACTTATACTCCAAATGTAGGACATATCGGAAGTGATACATGCTCATACACGGCATGTACTAAAGACACACCGGCGTGTGGCACGGCAACGTTGACTGTGACCACAATAACCGCCGCACCCACCTATTCACCTTCTGCAACACCCTCAAGTCCTCCGTCGTCTGACGATTGGTATTATCCGGATTGGGTGTTCGATAGTCAAGTCTGCTTGAACGATTACCTGGAGCCTGAGTACATGGTTCAGTATCAAAAGGATAACTATCTATATAGAAGTAAGCTTGAATGTTGTCAGGAACACTTTTGGTGGCGTGAAGCTCAATGTATGCAAAACGAACACCCTCTCTGGTACAGCACTGGCGAGGCTTGCGATCAGAAAGTATTCTTAGATTTCCACGAAGTGAAATACACACCCGGAGATTGGTCGTCATCAGACTTGTTTGATACCGTTGAGCAGTGCTGTGTCAATAAACATTGGTGGAATAAGGAAGAGTGTCTTAATAACAGCCCACGAGAGATGTCACTCTCGTTTAGTGTTGATTTTATCAACTTGCTAGAGCCTGAGATATGCCAAGATGCTGACATTATATCAAATGCTTTAGTGAAAGTACTTGAAGATGAACCCAATTCAATACTCAAAGATGGTTTACGAGCAAACGTGACAGCTATTGGAGATGTTACTCTGACGAGGAATTATGATACTTCTGCACCTGAATGTGGAGGTTCTCTTGCGGGCGAGAGCTTTCTCGGAGGTACTGATGGAAAAACAGTTGTTAAAGATGCAACTGGTGTTATAACTTCAGTGCATGTCGAGGTACGAAAGAAGTGCCAAAGTTCGAAGGATGTTGAAGCGTTTAATAATTTGATCGGGATGATTAGGGGTATCTTCGTTGATTACTTCAATGGGAGTTTTACTGACGAACTCCAAACTTGGTCGAGGTTGAGAATTCCACAGATTCCTCAACTGTTTGATGCAGAAGTACTCGCCGATACCTTTGTTGTGACTGGGTCGATGAATCCATACGCTGCCAAGGCCAACGCCAAGTTTTATCCTGTTTGGTCTGGCATCAACCAATGTAAGAATGATGGATTACAGGATGATTGGATGTTGGCCGATGAAGCCACATATATATTCGATACAATTGAAGACTGTTGCCAGCGGCATTTCTCGACAAACTTCGATGACTGTATATCACAATAATTGGGTATATTTTGTTGGCATGTGAAGCTATAATAATCTCGTACACGTGCAGAGGGAAGACGTTTGGTGACATAATCTGTGATTGCTTGTGTAATAAAGCTATAATATTGTAAAATTATTACTGTAAATGCAAGTAATTTGTAATTCAGGATGAAGCAGCCGAGATCTTTGTTATAATCACACCCCCTCGTCATTATTCTCTGTATCTACTTCATCTTCCCCATTATTATTAACAACCTTTTGTATGGCATCACAGATACACCGACTTGTAAAAGCATTTACAAAACTCCGCGGTTCACGTTGACATACCGTCAAACCATCTACATCACCATTACATTCTCCATCTTCCGATAATATCGCTGCAATAACTATAATTAATAATGTAGTTGGTACCAAACACAGTACCATAAAGTGTAAAAAGTTTGCACGTTGTATCCGTTCTACCTCTTGATGTATAGCTCGTCGTCTTTGTGCTGTTGCTTCTTCGGATGGTTCCCATACTGGTGGTATTGTAAATTGTACTCCACCTCCCAATATGTTGTTGTTGTTATTTGAGTTTTGTGGTACTTGTACTATTAACTCTTCTTCTTCATCATTATCTATATTTGAGTTATCAATTATGCTTGTTATGACAGGGTCATTAAATGTTGTTATAGTATTGTTATTTGTTAGGCTAGAGGATATGCCTTCAACATTAACATTATTAGAAGAAGAGATAGGAACATCTAATGTTGTAGAATCTTCTGTAGATGTATCTTGGTTACTATTATTTTCAATATCCATACCACTGCCGCTGCCGCCGCCAACATTATCGTTTTCTACATCTACATCTCCTCTATTTCTATGCCTTCGGAAGAGGCTTTGTGATGCCGCCATGGTTTATATATATTTAGCTCCTCTTCTTCACTCAACAACTCCAACTCCACACCAATCGCCAAACAGTATCTTTTTACTCCATCTTGCTTTTGACAAAAAATGGGATCATGGCTCACCTAGGAGCGACGGACAGACTCTAATGGCGACGGCACGCATCTGCCTATTACGCCACTATTCACTATTCTTCACTAATTGTTGTAATCATAGTACTCGTAGGGCTGATATTCATCGTCGGGGCCTCTCTTTACATTGGATATTATATCTATTTCAATAAACAAATCCCCACACATCTCCCCCACACTACGCCATATCGCCGCGGTGTCTCGGTAAGTTCAACTTCTATGATGTACTGACCACATGATGTGTGTTCTTTGGTTTGGTTGGTAGAATACGTTGTTTGTTGGTGGTTTGTAGACTCATTGACGTGCCGTAAATAATAAATCAAATTAATTCAATGTTGTCATTGCTTGATGACATCGTTGATATACAGTGCATGCAATCACACACTCAATGTTTTATCAATAGGGGCGTGTTCCTATTTAGAGGTTAGGGTCATATTTGGAAAGGGGTATTGAGGATTAGGATGGCGTGTTTTATTGGTTGTGTAGCCCGAGAACAATGAATTGCAATGTTAAAAGAGTATCTTTAGATGGTGAAAATTTTGTGCACATGATATTATATATATGGGCACTGCCCCTCCATGATGGGCTCTGCTATATCTGATTGCAAGCTTGGTGTATATTTTGCAATGATTTCATGTCCTATGTTATATTGATATACTATATTTAACATCGTGATGCATATCTTACATCATCGTCCATATCTTTTTCAACAAAAAATCTAGCATCGAATCACATATCTGTCGAATACAATAAGCGAACCAATTACGAACTATTAAACAACATGGATAGCGGCTTTACTATTCCAAAAAAGAATAAAGAGGGAGAAGGATCTCCTAATGCCGAAGAAGAACAACCTCCTGTCAAGCGCGGCAGAGGGCGTCCTCCTAGTCGTAAGAAGGCTTGTGTCGATGATGAAAAAAGTAAAGATGGGGAAGGATCTTCCGAACCTCCTGCTAAAGGTGGCAGAGGACGCCCTAGTCGGAAGGCTCGTGTTGATGATGAAAAAATGAGTTCACCAGAATGGGAGGCCATGTCCAAGCTATTGACACATTTCTTACAAAGAGCAGATTGTGGTAAGTAGTAGAGTTTGTATATCTAATTATTATATCCTTTGGACTCCTCGGCTAATGCTTACCCACCTACCAAACCATATATAACACAGCCCCATTCCGAGAACCCGTGGATTGGAAGTCACTTGGTCTGACCCATGGACTTGGGAACAATCAAACAGAAAATGGCCGAGGGAAGGTATGAATCTGTGTTTGATGTTGCCGAGGATGTTCGTCTTGTATGGAAGAACTGCATGAAGTTTAATCCGGAGGGTACCGACTATCACATCCTTGGATCGACTTTATCCGAGCGATTCGAAGAGAAGTATGCAAGACTTTGCGCTAAGAATGGAGGATCTCCAGCACCAACGAAAACTAGAGGTAAAAAGGCTAAGAAAGAAGATGACAAGAAACCTGCATCAAAGAAGCGGTCATGGAGGCAGCCTTCTATCGCTTCCAGAGAACCACGTGCTTCTGATCGTGCTGCCAAGGCCAAGCGTGGTAAATATACGGAAGATATTGAAAATGATTCCGATGAAGAGGATTACATGAATACTGATGATGAGGAAATGTTTGATAAGCGCCGTGAAAAGCGTATTGCTCGCGAGAAGAAGAGGAATGGTGAATCAATGGAGGAAGGAGAAGACCAAGGTGCTGATAATAAGGAAGAGGAAGAAGTAGATGAAAATGAGGTAGTTCCATTCTTTGAGATTGAATCGCCTCCACCTGGTCATCTTAGCTGTTTGTGGTACTCAAGGGAGCCCTTCCGTCACGTCTTTGTGGCAGAGAAGATTCTTGGTTGGAAGACTAGACCAGTGTTGAAGCTTGAAACGTGTGAGACTGCAGTCGACAAAGTAGAAGGAGATGCCACCATGACTATAGAGGGAGACGCTCCAAAGCCTCCAACCAAGGCGGCGGTGAAAGGCAAACGTCACTTAATCAACTTTGCCGAGGCAATGGAATTGAAAGACAAGGCAATCGTTGAGATAGGTAATGATTTTCGAAAGCGTAGAGAGGTATCACTTATCAATCCTGCGACTTGTCCATACATTAAGAAGATTGCAGTCGAGAAAGAACTTGCAAGGTCAAAGAAGGAAGGTTGTGAACCAACATTTAAGGCTATCAAGTCTTCCAAGGAAGAACGAGAAGAAGTCTTTCTTATAAAGTGGCGTGGGCGGTCGTACTTACATTGCTCATGGGAACGCCGATGTGACGTAGAGAAGTATGATCAATCAGTACAACAAGGGGCAGCAAAGAGCAAGATCAATCGATTTCTCCAAGCTCAAGCTATATCTCTGGGACATGATTGGAAGAAAGTCAAGGAGGATAGTCGTAAGGCCCAAGCCAAACCTGCGATGCACGCCCACCATCATCATCCGCCCAGCCCCAGTCGTCCTTGTCAAGTCAATGATAATCCAATTAACGAAGAAGATCATGATAATGAAGAAGATGATGAAGGTGATGATGACTACTTCTCTCCGCTCCATCTAGAGGTCGATAGGATCATTGGGTGTGATGAGAACGAGTTGGATATGGGTGTTCTCAAGCGTCAGAGAGCTCTCAACCGCCGAGCTGAACGAGATGCATTGAAGAAGCGTGAACTCGAGGACGAAGAGGAAGAAAAGTGGCTAAAGGGTGAACACGGGGATGACAAAGTCGCCTCAGAATTGACTGTCAAGAAGCAAGCCACCAAGAAAGAGGAAGAGGTTGATAAACCATGGGATCCTGAGGACAATGTCAGATACATTGTTCGTTGGAAGGGCCTTCAACTAACTGATGCTACTTGGGAGTATTGGATTGATATCAAACGAGACTTTGTCAACGAAGTCGAAGACTTTTGGAGACGGCAGAAGCCTCCATCATCCAAAAAGATGAAGGAAATGATACAGGAGAAGCATCCTCATCCTCGAAGCTTCAAAAAGATGAAGGAATCTCCTGTATTTGGCATCTCAACCGCGAAAAGATCTGTTGCAAAGTTGGAAGATGACAAAGAAGATGACTGTGATTCTTCCACAAATGAAGAAGACGAGGGATCAGAATTGAAACTCCGCGGCTATCAACTCGAGGGCGTGAATTGGTTATTATGGAATTGGTATAATCAAAGATCGTGTATATTAGCAGACGAGGTAAGTAGAAGAGTTATCTTTGTTTGTTTGTTTCTTTGTTTCTTTTTTCTTTGCCCATTACAATATGCAGGAACTTATACCAATTGTTTCCCTTGCTTATAGATGGGTCTTGGAAAGACAATCCAATCGATTGGTTTCCTCACTGGTCTTCAGAACTTGCCCAAAGGTAGTGTTAGAGGACCATTTCTCATCGTTGCCCCATTGTCACTCATTAGTCAATGGGAATCTGAAACAAAAGAGTGGGCTCCCGATATGAATGCAGTTGTCTACCATGGTAGTGCGGATTCCAGAGAGTTCCTCGTGAAGAATGAATTCTACTACACTGATCAGTTTGTGAGAAAGGAAAAGACAAGGGACCTCAAGAATAATCACATGACCAAGTTTCAACTACTCATCACAACATATGAAGTTGTTCTCAAGGATGCCAATATTCTCTCGAAGATTCAATGGAAGGCATTGATCGTTGACGAAGCTCATCGGCTTAAAAATATCAATTCCAAGCTATTTGAAGACTTGTCGACAATCCCTCGTGACTTTTGCCTACTGTTAACGGGTACACCACTTCAAAACTCTACCGAGGAATTATGGGCCTTGCTTCACTTTTGCAACCCAGACTCATTTGCCTCAAAAGATGAATTCACAAACAAGTTTGGTCAATTGCAAGATGCGAAACAGGTGTCCAATCTTCACACTGTATTACGTCCTTACCTTCTAAGGCGTGTAAAGGAGGATGTTGAGAAGACATTGCCACCCAAGGAGGAAACGATTCTTGAGGTATCACTAACTCCAATCCAGAAGCAATTCTACAAGGCCATCTATGAAAAGAATACTGGCTTCCTTTACCAGGGTACCAAGGCTAGTAATGCTCCAAGTCTAATGAATGTGATGATGGAGCTTCGAAAGTGTTGTAATCACCCCTTTCTCATCCGTGGCGCCGAAGATCGTATCATTGATGATGCTGCCGAGAATGAGAAGAAAGCTCTTCCTCCTAATGAACAAGAGGACCATGATATTGATTATGCTAAATTGACTGGTGACCAGCTAATCAAGTCATCAGGCAAGTTTGTCCTTCTATCAAAGCTACTCCCGAAGTTACAGAGTGGTGGGCATAAAGTATTGATATTTAGTCAGATGGTTAGGGTATTGGATCTCCTCCAAGAACTACTACAGTTGAACCACTACCGATACGAAAGACTCGATGGTTCTACATCTGCGAGTGCAAGAAATGCAGCAGTTGATCGATTTAAGCGAGAATCTTTTAAGCGTTTCGTGATGTTGTTATCCACTCGAGCTGGTGGACTTGGCCTGAACTTGACTGCTGCAGACACAGTTATCATTTTCGATTCAGATTGGAACCCACAGAATGATCTTCAAGCAATGGCCAGAGCCCATCGTATTGGTCAAACAAGATCTGTTCGCGTCTATCGTCTTTTGACTGCCAAGACTTATGAGATGCACATGTTTCACAGTGCAAGTCTTAAACTCGGACAAGCCAATGCTGTGTTAGCACATCAACGTCAAAATACTAATCCTGATGAGATTCCTAACAAGAGAAAGTCTAAAGCAGAGAGAGAAGAGCAAGCCAAGGAGATTGATACTTTACTGAAGAAAGGAGCATATGATGTGTTCAATGATGATGATGACACGGAAGCTCAAAAATTCATGGACACGGACATTGATCAGTTGTTAGAAAAGAGTTCCAAGACGGTTACATATGGCGAGGGTGCTACTAATTCATTAAGTAGTGGTCTGGGAAGCTTCAGTAAAGCTAGTTTCGTTGCCGATACCGGAGGAGGAGATGGAAAAGATGTTGATTTGGACGATCCAGACTTTTGGAGTAAGGC
>Ga0075439_12302_pt1 | contig 20298 bp, 13 predicted proteins | sample MintriSingleCell_FD_74264 | JGI IMG/M metagenome (GOLD analysis project Ga0075439, IMG submission 74264) | Marine eukaryotic communities from Monterey Bay, USA to study complex ecological interactions - Minidiscus trioculatus JGI Plate_4_G5... | ecosystem: Environmental > Aquatic > Marine >... | reverse complement strand
CGTTGGGTTGGATGCACTTCCTCATTGTTTGTGGTATTATTGTTTGTGGTATCCTCTACACTTCTCATAATCAATCCCCTCTACTTTAAACCACATATAGGACGGGCATTTAAAATACATGATAAGGATCAATTCATGAGTATTGTATCACCACGATTCTTCAAGGCTACAAAGTTACGGAGTTTCCATCGTCAGCTCTACTTGTGGGGATTTGCTCGGTAAGTATATATTTTGTGTGCACATCATGTGTCATCTTTTTCTTTGATATGCCCATTTAGCCAAATCCCCACCAACCCTTTGTGCTGTGCTATATAACAATACAAAATACATCACAGAGTACCCTCGGATCGTGAGGCATGGTACCATGAACTATTCATGCGTGGCCGTCAAGATGATATTCATTTAATGGAACGTGTAACTAGAATGAAAGGCGAGGGCAGTAAGGCCATACCAAACCTCTGGAAAGTCCGCGTTAGTATTGTTTTATCTTATGAATTCAGGGTTCAATGTGAAGATTTGAGATCTGAGTGCTTCATTTGGCATTTATGTATCTTCATTTGATTGTCTATAAGCCGTATGCACTAACTTCAGTTACTATTGTCTCTCTTCATCATCATAAACCGCTAAACGCGCATCTTCCAGGGCATTACCCCCTATTAATGATCTACGTCCGGGTGGTGGTGCTACTGGATCTCTACCCTCGATCCATCATCCACTTGCTGCTGCTGCTGCTCTACCACCAGGTTCTTTATTACCTACCGCTGCTGCTGAATATAACTCGGCTGCTCAACTGGACATGAGCAATATATCAGCTTATGAGAAGAGTATAGCGGCACTTCAAAAGGCCGAACTTATACATGCCCAGCGGGAGAAGACATTACGTATGGCATTAGGCAACTCGTCTACTGCTGAAACTGCTGCTCCTACTCAATCATTAGCTAATGCAACGCCAGAGGAGAGATTACAAGTACTTCGTAATCTTGACCAAGAGACTCTCCTTGCTCTTCGAGACAAGACATTGAAAGAAGCACTTCAAAAGAATCATTTACCGTCGCCAGATAAAGAGGAGAAAGCTGATACTGCGGCTCCTTCCGAAACCTCACCTACTGCCCGATCAGTATCAGAAGAGCTTGATCAAAAGAAAGCTGCCGCCCCCAGTCCTGATGCACAGGCTGAAGCGAAGGCAGAGACTCCTCCCGAAAAGGAAGAAGATGTTTCTTCTCCCAAAAAGGTAGATAAAAATAAGGCAGAAGAGATGGAGGAGGACAAGAATCCAGATGAGAATAAGACAGACAAGATGGAGGAGGATAAGGTAGAGGAAATGGAGGAAGACAAGCCAGAAGGAACCAGGAGAGTTTCCACGTCGGAAGAGCCTGAGAAGACCGCCGCTGCAACCGATGCAATTAGTAGTTTGTTAGCCCTGAGCAAGCAGGCATGAAGTAGGAACGACGAGCACCCAACTATATGGATATAGATATTGTACAACGAATATTAGGTGTGTGTTACAACATGTATTAAAGTTAGCTGTTATCAAGCATAGTTCCCTAAACATACAAATATACACTACTATATCCAACTCTAGCTAACATAAACTCTATTCCTCGAACTTTGCTGAACTCTTAAAAGCCATAACACTATCCCTCCTTTCGGGTGCCTCTGTGTCGTGGGCACTGCTTAGGCAGACACGACAAACCATGCTCCACTTTTCAACCTTGATGTTAGCCTTGCACCAATTCTTCACCTCTTCTCTTGATTTGGAATCTCGGCAGTGCTTGGCAAAATGAAGTGCGGAGGATCGGAACTCACCTAAATGAGCACCACTCTCACTAGCATCTTTACAGAAACCTTCCTCGCTGTACTCTTCCTTTACCAGGTTGTGGATCTGATTGTAGTGCTTGCGCATCTGTTTATGAAGATCGCTATGTGTGGTTCCAATGTAATGCAGATCCGACTTACAATCCGGACAGGAACAGGATAATTGATAAACTGTTCGAGTAGGCTGTGGCGGCTTTGCACCATCTCCTTCCATCTTCTTTTCCTCTTCGTCTACCTTCTTGGTGGCTACTTGCATCTTTATGTTTTCCTTGCACCACTTCGCTACATCTTCCTCGGACTTGGCATTTCGACAGTGTCTTGCAAAGTGTTTGGCAAAGGGAGACGTAGGAAAATCTCCTGTAGCTGGAGATCCACCAACTGTCTTGTCATCGTCATCATCCATTTTGGCATCCTCTTCTGAAGCTTGTTGCTGAACAATCTTCCAAATATCTTCGACATGGCCCTGCACTTGCTTCTTGAGACCATGCTTCGCCTTGCCTATGTAAAGATGTCCATCGTGGGAGAGTTGATAAACCTGAGACTTTCCAGGTGACTTGGATGATACTTTGAATGCCGAGGGTGTCAAAGGTTTGCCTTCCTTCAGCTGTTTGTTCTCAGCTGCTAGTCTGTCCCTATCATCAACGAGTTCCCCTAACATCCTCTCTAGTGCTGATATATCAAACTCTTCTCCGGCGTCTGACATTACGGTGAACTGGCTCAGTGTTGATTCCTTTAGAGAGTTGAGTAACGAGTCTTTCAGATCATTATGGCTCGTAACCCTGCGCATTTCTGGTGACGATAGCTTGAGAGAGCTTAGCATATCAGGGCTTGGCTTGGATTCCTCTTCAAAGGTAGAGCGACGTCGTCTCATCTGAATCTTTGCTGGTGTAAATTCTTCATTTTTACTGCTTGGTGGTGCCTTATCACGGGAGTTCTGCCTTCTGAAAGAATTCTTGAGATTCGTCAAAGACTTTCTCAACTCATGACCCATACTTGTGTCACTCTCTTCACTAGGCCGACGGCGGCCGCTCTTTCTAAATGAGGTTGGGGGGCTTGATGAGGCAGCCTGCATCTTCTTTCTAGAGGACATCTCAGGTAATGATGCCAACTTTTTGGAGTTGGAAGAAGAATCAGGTAACTTCGATAGTTTAGAGAGGGATCCGCCACCAAACTTGGATTCTATCTCCTTGTCAAGATCATCCTCGTCCATATTGACGGGAGAATCAGATTTGATTCCATTGACTGAATCAACAAAACGATTAGACATCATATCTCTTGATTGTGGAGGTGCCACTTTATACTGAACTCTTTCTTTCTCGGCGGCATTCCTCTTGAGCTCTTTAATGTCCATCTTTAGTGTCATGATTTGCTTATTCAACTTGCCTTGCATAGCATCCATGGATTCCTTGAGTTCATCTCGTTCTTTCTCAACGACACAAACCGACTTGGACAGATCCGTAGCAGACGTCTTCCAGTGCTTAATGTCAAAGGATAAACGCTCGGCTGCTTCCTTCTCCACCAACATTAAGGCATTTAGACGTTGGATTTCACTGTGTGTATGTGTTGGGTAATATGGCGGTGTTTGCAAAATGGCACACATGATAGGGACAAAACAAAGCAAACCAAATACAACCTATCTACTCACTTGTCTTGGACAATAAATGACTCCTTCTTACTCTTCTTCAACTTCTTAATCGTCTTGCGTTGTTCATCATTTGTATCCTCTAGATCAACAATCTCTTCTCCAAGACGTTCAACCTCAGCCTCCAATTCCTCCACCACACGCTGTTGATCACTAAGTAACATTTCTTCATCTTTAGCCTTCTTGGCCTGTAATTGTTTAATCGATGATTCAACATGGTCGGAATGTGCCAACTTGTTATCTAATAGATTTCGTGCTTCGGTTAATTCCGTATCATAAATTTCCACATGACGTTGTAAATCTTGTATCTTCTCTTCCCTTTCGGCAACCTTTTCTTCATATACCTCCTTTACCTTTTCAACTGAACATAATGCATCTTCTTTATCACTAATTAATTGCATAATTTCATGTGTTAAAGCATCCAACTTGGTATCCTCCTGTTTATGCGCAACATTAGTCTCTTCTACTTGACGCTTTTCCAATACAGCCTTCATACTTTGTAATTCCTCAATCTCAGCTTTTAGCTTTGCCATTTGATTATCCTCAATGGCAATCTTCTTTTTAAGTTCAGCTAATTGCTCTTCTTGATGATCACGTTGACTTTTAACAGTTTGTAATTCATTCGATAATTTAGTCGATTGTTCTTCCCAATAGGCATGCTTGGCACCTGATTCATTCACATGTTCCTCGAGTGATGATATTTTCGATGTGGCATGCTCGGCCGTGGCTTGTGAATCCTTAAGTGATACCTCGAGTTTGGCAACTTTGCGTGATAGTTCAATACATTTTGCTGCCCAATACTTTTCCTTGTCGGTACGTTTATTCTCCTTCTTCTGTTCGGCTTGCCCGGATAGGTCAGCCTTCATGGCATTTAACTCTTTGTCAAATCTGTCTTCTACTGGATTAGTCGTATTATCATCAGCTGAAGTATCCATTGACTGCTGTTTCTTATCCCCATCATCCAAATCCATATCCATCACTCCGCCACTACTACTTTGTTTCTTATCTTCAACTCCCTTGGTTTCTTTTTCCAATCTTTGCAATTCAGCAACATGTCCCTCCTCAATTAATCTGGCTTCTTCATATAACTTTCGTTCTTTACCCGCACGTTTCCGTGCTTCGTTTAACTTTTCCATTGCTGCCTTGACCATTGCCTATCGGAGTAATTAATATGAGATATAGATATGAATGAGGTTTAGAAAAGAGCACTTCTTGGCACTCAAACAACACTCAACAAAATATACCCAATCAACTTAATCAAATAGAAAACACAAAACCAAATCCTAAAACCAAATCCTAATACCAATACCCCCGCCAATTCTTAAAGAGCACAGTACATACGCCCCAAATCAAATTATGAAATGAACACACATGGTGTGCACAGATGACACCGCCCTTACACCCAACCCCACAATCAATAAACACACTAAATAAATCAACACGTACCATACACTCCTCAGCCTCCCGTTCACACCGTCTCAACTCCTCTTCAGCCTCTGCACTCCTCATTCTCTGTTCTTCCAACTTTCTCCTACTTTCCTCACGTTGTTCCATTGCAATAGTATATAACTTTTCTAAATGTACACGCATCGCTGCTTCATTATCCAATGCTAATTTTTGGGAATGTTCAATTGCCGAACGGTTTTTAGATCCTAGTTTTAATTGATTAATGTTTTCTAATTCGGTTAGTTGTGCGTTTCGGAGTGTGTTGTCTTTTGTGAGGAGGGCTAATTCAACTTTGGCTTTGGTGCGTGATACTACTCCTAATGTAGTATCGGATATTATTGATTGTAATTGGGTTATTCGGGCGGCGGTTTGGATGTCTGCTTGTTGCAGTTGTAGGAGTTTATCTGGTGATGTTGTTGGTGATGTCATGTTGGAGTTTGTTGGTGAGATTAATCCACCGCCGGCAGTGCCGCTGTGGCTTGTATTTATTGATGGTATTGATTGCATAGTTATTCTGAAGAAGGCACTCCAATTATGAACACTTTATTATTGGGTATGTATTGCAATTCGATAAAGTTGCATAGGCCACTCCTTCAGTTAACTTATTGATGAATGAACTTGATTATGATCCACTCTTTGCACTCTTTGCAATATCTTATCTTGTGATGGTTGTGAATAACACTCGTTTATGAAGAGCCCCAATGAAGTGTCGCTTCTTTACATTGAGATAGGCTGATTGTGTGTAGACTTTTCATTATTTCATTGTGTTTGTAAATAACGCAACGTTCATATGAAAGCCAAACAGCCAAATTTGTTGTTGCTTATGATAACTCAAGGGGGTGATGAGAAGATAAGGCAGGTGTAAATAGACCCAATTACTGCTTAGATCTTATTTGGGTTCGCATACTCTGACTACTGATCTCTCTTGAATCAGTGAGGTTAATCATAAATATAAAGAGGGGCGGAGGTATGTATAAAGATTTCAAGTTCTGTTAGTGGTGGTGACCATTTTGATCACACAAGAGGTTCTATTTGTAGGAGATGATTAACACTAACTATTATTATTTGCTTTAGCTCATATGATAATGATAATATTATTATTATGATCAACTAGGACTAGTTAGAGTTAGACTTAGACGATATTTGATATTGAAAATGGAGGGGCAGTTCTTTTGTATGTAGCAATGCAATGTCTTGATTACTTTTGTTTCAACTACTCGTGCCTCGAACTATTGGCAATGCATGGCATGTGTTCAGAGACTAACACAACCCCCGACGCAGATGAGCATATGATATGATCAACTACTTTGACAAGGCACACGCATTCAATTAACATCCAATCTCCCTACACTTGATACAAAAGTCTGCAAAACGAAACTCATACAAAGTATAGAGGAATACCGATTCTACGAGACACCTCACCTCCTTCACTTCTTCCCAAAAGAAGTTATCTCCAAGGAAACGAGCCGCAAAGTCCATTAGCTGTTGTTCAAACATAAGAACTTTGTCAAACTTACCCTCCAGGTTGTAATTGAATCTAGTTGGATGGAAGAAGTGCTTATTGGCCATTTGTACTAGATTCCATTTCAATTCGATGCAACGAAGGTGACGCTTAGCCTGCCTGAGGAGATCAGCATCATTCCCCTTGTCAGGGCCGAACCTACGGAAAGCTTGCTCAAACTTCTCTTTCATTTTCGTGTAGTCAGGCTGCAACAGAGCCTGCGTCACATACACCACTCCACGTTCTTTGTGTTGAGATGGAGACATTTCTACTTCACCCCCATCAATATACTTGACAGTCTTTGCCAACGAGAGCTCACGTAATATACGGAATGCTTCGTCAACTAAAGGCGTGAAATTCTTTGAGGTAGCCAGCTTTTCTCTCCATGATAGAGCTGAGGACTGCATTCCTCCTTCAATCAAATAGACTGTTGCATAAAGAACTTTCATGTTAGAGAGGTGCTTTTAATTAAACGAACAGATCAATCAATATACGAATAGATACTCACTCCTATCCTTTGCTCTTGTCAGTGCTGTATACAACATCATGGCCTCGTCGGATAATTGAGGATTGGTGAGTCTGTAGTCACAATCATCAAGTCTTCGACCCATGATCATTTCAGCTGAATCGGTGACAGCAAGACTCGTTGTACTGGATAACCACAGCAGTACGTTGACCCATTCCCCTCCGCTACATCTGTTTTCAATATACGAGAAGAAACCAATTAGAGCAACCGAGTCAAACTCTAATCCCTTTGCCTGAGAGAGACGAGGTTTGACGGTGTGGGAGTATTTATGAAAAGACACAAAAAGATCACATCTTATGCACACTTACCTCTCGTACTCCAAGATATCATTCTCGATCCCCAGCTCAGTGAACTGCAACTTTAGATTGGTAACAATTTCATCTGGAGCTAGGAAGACGATGTTCCCTCCACAGAAGATAGACTTTACCTCCCCATCATAATCCATAACCTTCCCATCAGCTATGTCGCTTAGTTTGTCAATCTTGAGCATCTCTGGCATCTTTCCATTAATCAAAGCACGCTCTTCGTTGAAGGAATATCTAAATGATCTAGCCAGGACTCGTCTAATGGCTTGCCCAATTTCAAGGTTAGATTGATGTGTCCGATGATTAGTCTCTAGCCTGATTGTTTGCAGGGGATCCTCCGAGTCTTTATCATACTCGCCACGCTGGAAGTATACAACATTGTTGACAGTTCCTTCCTTCATACAAATGCCTGCGAAAGCAGAGAGTGAGGATATTCAACATGTTAGACTCCAGTACATCTTGACGGACACTCGATGATATCCTAAAAAAGAGCACATCTTGTGCACAAGCAATCACAAAAAAGAGCATATCTTGTGCACAGAAAACATCGATGCACTTACCTGACTCGACAGACTGACATGGATCGGCTGCCAAAAAGAAGGATTGGATGTTTGCCGACATCCTAACGAAAAGAGCGATCTCAAGTTCTGGAAGATGCGCGTTTTGCAGTTCATGAAGATGAAGAGAGACGATTGTAACTTATGTTAGAACATGTGATTTGTTAGGGTAAACGAATCAATGCAAATCAAGTTCAATCAAAGTGACTGGATCCCAAGACTTCATATTGAACACACTGTACTACATGACAAAACAATACTAACGCGGACTTTCCAGTGAAATCTTGAGATTCGTCAGCACAAACTATATCAAAGAAGAAGGGATATAGAGGCAATCCGTCATCATCCAAGACGTCTTTAACTTGGTATATCCAAGGAATAAACTTCTCTTCCCTGAACACATTTGGACCGTGCTTAAGCACATACATAACTCTGTCTGTCTCGTCCCAATAACGATTATGTTTACGCCACTTTTCATACTTGAGGAACAAGTCATAGCATAGCTCTCTCTGCTTCTCAGAGAGACCAAATGCCCGAGAAGATACATATTCTTCTCTTGTCAATGGCACTTTCGTATTAGCACATTGGGCATTGGACTTGATGGAGATAATAGCTTGCCAAGCTGTTAATGGTTCTATCTTCTCAGAATTCATTTGTTTTCGGTCTTTCTCGGTTAGAGAGAATTCTGAAGCCTTTTTCTTCTCCTTCTCGGCATTGCGTTTACTTTTAGTAGATTCTTTCTTCTTCTTCTCTTTCTCAACAATTTGCTTACCGATGAAATCAATTGAGAATGAAGGTCTCTTATCGGTATCTTCCTCAGAGGATTCGAACTTTACTTGATGGTGACCGAGGAAAGATCTTTTATCATTTTCGTCATCTGGTATCAAGCGACGAGCCATAAATTGTAAGTGCTCATCATATGTTGTGAATGTCATGTTCTCTCCGTTGTCATCTCTCTCTTCCTCCACTGCCACTTTGATTGTCTTGATCAAACGAGGAAGTCGTGATAGAACAAGAATACGGTTGCCTGGAGCTTCTTGTTGCAGCTTCCTAATCATGAGTAATGTCTTTCCCGTTCTGATTATGGTGAAAAGTAGCACAGTTTGTGTAAGTTATATGACGAGTAATCTTCATGAAATGAATATATACTCATGCTTACCCTGCACCTCCCATGACCAAAGTACTTTTGTAATACACTTGCCTCGAGACCAAAATATCTTCATTCTGCTTTGCTTCCTCTTTGCCTGCCCGAAAGATTGCCTTATTGACTATGTATTGTACCAAATAGGAAGATAGTAGCGTTGAGATGAGAGTAAAAGCATACCGCATGACATAACACACATTTTGAACTTACTCATTTCCTCGCTCCTAACGACACGCTTCTTTGGAACAAACCCTTGGCTTTGAATACGATCAAGATCACCCTTATCGACATCTAAAGTATAGAGAACCATTGTCGATGTTGTCCAGATACTAGTACTATGTAGATCTAGCAAGTGCATCTTCAAATAATAACATATAACGGACGATGAATAAGGGGCTTTTAGGGAGTAGACAAGAATACACAAACATGCCAATACTTACATCTTTTCCCAACTCGAGTACCAAGTTCCTTTCCTTATGCCTCAAGTATCTATCATCCGACTTCGTTTTATGGCGCATAAACTATCACAAACAAACAAGAAACATGTAAACCAGGCGTTGAATACAATCAAAGAACTGGTATGGTACATGACAAAACTTACCTCAGTATTCGATATGAGAGTTTTGTATAAAGATGCTTGAGCATCTGGCACTACAGCCCAGACTAAAACACCGATATTAGATACACCCTCACTCTCGCCAGATACGAATGGACTACACAGGACAACTTTCTCGTATTTGACCGAAGCAGTACCTTCCACAATACTAACAGCGAAGAGTTCAAATGTGTTGCTTGTTCCTATAATGGCACGACGATGTGGTACAGCTCGTTCTACACCTCGCTTACGTGTTGCAACAGGCTTGAGCCCTTCCATAACGTTTATGAAGTTCAACCTAGTCATATCATCCGACCCCAATAGCCACTTATAAACTGATTGCTCGATATGTACTACTCGACGTACTTGATTTGGGTTTATATCTTGTTGCTCAAGCCTAGACTCAAAGCAGGTAAAGTCAATGGTTTGACGCTCATGCTCATTTAGGATATTCATTCTCAAGTCTGGGTCGGCCTCACATTTTGACCCATCTAAAGTCTCCGGCTGAATAGCAGCAGCCTGGGCTATCTTCAATGTAGAATCCCAATCATTGTTCGCCACGGTCACAGAAGTACACTCAAGGAAACTCCACTTCTTCTGATCCGGCACGATCCCTCCTGCCTGTAGACAAAGAAGGGTTTGTATTAGATTTGAAATGCAGAAGTACATTTACACAAGTGATTGGAAATAGATCTTACCTCCATGATCAAGTCAGTGATCTTGTCAAAGCCAAAGAAATGGGAATAATGGATTGCACTAAGCCCCTCGTCGTTCTTGATAGACATTGATGGATCGGCACCCAAATCAAGGCATATCTTTGCCGTATCAAAGTCATCATTCGAACTAGCAACCATCAGGTATGTATGGCCTCTATCATCTCTGTTGTTATCGATATGGAAGTCGGGATCTTCCGCAATACCATTCAAATCAGGGCCTTTGACTTTACGAAGATCAGCTTGAATTGCCTCTAACTTCTTTGTTTCGTCGGTTATTTGCTTGTCGTAATTTGCAATCATCCTTTCTCTCTTTTCTTTCATTTCCATTTCATGTTTTGTGTCCTCAATCATTAACCTCTGTGCAGTCTCCTTTTTGTTCTTCTTCCCCAACATGGCAGCAGCTAACTTATTTCCTAACTCAATTATACCCTCTTCCTTTTGTCGTTGATCGACATCATCTTTCTTGCTTACTTTATCATTAGAATAAGCTTTGATGGCGTCCTCTTTCATACGAATCAGATTTGAGATTGTTTTATGTTGTTTATATGCCATCCCCTCTAGTTCAATTAGCCGGCGGCCCATGTCTCGGGTATCTTCATTTTGTATTAGACCAAAGATTGGATTCACGAACTTTTTGCTATTTGGGTTACTCTTCTTAATAAATTGTGATAGATTTGTACGGGCAAATTGTGTCTTGCCAAACGGGTGGGAGGGGGTAGGCTTGTTAGGCTTCTTCTTCTGTTCCTTCTTTATAGCATGTAACTCAACTTCAATTGCTTTGGGTTTGACCTTGGGAGAGGTTACTTCTGCACTACTCTTATCTTTGTCCTCCACTGGTGTCTTATCTGCTTTAGGTGGAGTTAAAGGAGTAACCAGGGGTGGTGGGGTAGGAGGAGGAGGTGGTAGACTACCAACAATCTTCCCTTTTGACTTTGTCATCTTTTCTAAACCCTTCTGATTATCAACATTTGTGGCGGCTTGTGCCTTACTATCAAATGATGGGGAAGTTGCCGGTATACATGCAGCACCCTTTGGGCTGGTCAATTCAACAGTAACTGCCTTGGCTTTGGGAGAGACTACCCGGGCAGTCTGTTGCAAATCAGGGGTTGGGCTCTTCGAATTCGATCTGGTGGCCTTGGCACTAGCCTTCTTTGATCGATTATCCATACTTCCCACTAGATTGCAAATTGCAGAGGCGCTGCCCCGGGGACTAGTTGTTCGTTTAACGTGCTCCTCCGATGGTCCCTTCTCAACCCCAATAACTTTCTTGGGATGAATGATCGTGGAATCTTCTAAAACCTGGTTAGATTGACCGAAACCAGATGTAGGAGTGGTATTTGCGGTGCTAAATCCAGTTGGAAAACCTGATCCAAATGCCAACGGCGGCTGTTGAGGACGTTGAGACTGCCCAAATGTACTTCCACTAAACCCAGTAGGCTGTTGAGATTGTTCACTAAAGCCGCTATTGTCAAATCCACCTCCTGATGGTTGGTCAAACCCACCGTTATTAACTCCAATACCCTTCCCTAATCCCCGTACCTCATCATTAATTGATTTAAATCCATTATTATTGCAATCATCTCTCTCTTCTTTGGCAGGCAATCCCTCCTTACCCTCGGACAGCTTCTTTAACTTTGTTTTCTTCGCCGAAGTACGGCCTTTATCATTAACTTTTAGGGCGAGTTCATCTCGTACCACCTCCTCCGCACTATCCACATCTAACCTATTACTAATTTCAACAATCTCTTCCTTTAAATTCTGAGGCACATCCTGCCGTGATGGCGAACCGAGGAAGCACTTTGGACTTCTACTCCTAGTATCAGCTTGTTTATCCTCATCAACTTCTGCACCCCCCAACTGCTCCTTCTCTTCAGCACTAGTTCTCAAAATGTACTTTCTAAAAGCACCCCTCATACCGGACTTAATCCATACATGACCATTACTATTATCTTTAGCAAGTATATCAATGTTATTATTACCATTCTCTACATCATTAATGCATTCATTAATACATTCTGATAAATCAGACAGAGTTGTTATTTCCAATTCATTCTCCAACCATGATGTATACGTTGATGGTGGTACTGTTAGGTATTGAGGACGTGCATTAATTGCTTCTTGTAATGTTTGTGGAGTATTATTTGATGCTGGTGTTTGTTGCATATGAGGCTGCTGCTGATGCATACCACCTGCACCGTTCTCATAATTTTCAATAAGCCCTAGTGCTGCATCACTTTGTATATCTTCAAGATATATACGTAACTTATCCAAAACTGATGTCATTTCATCTAAACATAATAAACCAGCGGTAGTCTTTGATTGTAATTCCTTTATTCTATCTGTATTCTTATGGCATGCTATACATTGTTGTTTCTGATTGCAATCCGCTGCATTTTGTCTTTGTTGTTGCAATGATTTCTCGACGTTGGTGGTACCTCGGCCTCGGCCGCTACGGCCACGACCTTTACCCCTACCTCTACCACCTCTTCCTCTACCACTACCATGAGGTCGTGGACCTGTTGATGGTATGGATTGACGCCCCGGCATCACGCAAAGCTGACACTATACATTAATGAGCAACAAACTATATAATCTACAAAGTGATTGGCGATAGAACGGTATCCATATCGAATTCTCATAATTACTATGAGACTATGAAAGACATGAGTCTAGTAGGTTGGCAATTGGCGGACTCTATTACACACTGATAGCTGCATGAAATGATTAGCGAGGTGTATTTAGGTATTAGTCCAATGAGTGGTTAGTATGAAGTTTGCAGCGCAGCACAACTCAACTTCTTTTATACTATTATTGTCATCTAATTCTAATGGCTTACTCATGGGGAGCACTTCTACATAGCACTGTCATCCCTATATGCGCCTCTTCTTTCCTCCACAATTCATTAACTTTTGTTCATCACTATTGTGAAGTTCATCTTGTTTCTTAGTCAGTGCTAACTTTCGCCTTGCATATTCTGCCTCAAGGTCGGCGATATCCCTAGAATTCTTGGCAATTACATCATCAATCAAGGCCCGTCTATTGATATAAGACACAAGGTCTGGTGCCATTGGTATGAGAGCGGTGTAGAATTCACTTTGACCACATTCTCTTCCGATCAAAGCAAGGATACGTGGGAGAAGTAGGGGCTCAATATCCGCAAAGAGATTGCCAATGGAAGAGTATTCTACACCCTGTAAATGACATAGATCCTTTCTGTTGTTACTGTTTAGTTGGTACGTAATTACTTTTGCTCTACCAGTTGCTTCATAGTTTCTATTTGTCTTGTTAATATGTAATGCTGATTTAATGTGTCTATCCGTCTCGTCATTTCTGGTAATATAAAGCTCGAACAGAAGAGTCATCAATATGTGATTTGAATTATACGTATTCTCAATAGATGAAGCGTCAACTAACAGTTTCAAGAATGCATTTTTCCCTCTCTTTGTGATGTTGTTCTTTGGAATAGAAAGTGATTCCAACTTAGTATTATGTTTCAGAGAAGTGGCTAGTAATTCAGCTCCCTCATCCCCCATTTCTGTACTTGCCAAATAAAGTTGTTTTAAAGTTGATCCTTCTTGTTGTAGTAGATTGGATATTGTTATACATCCATCTCTACCAATATTATTTTCACTCAAATGTAATAATTGTAGGTGTGGTAGATTGTATGTATCTAATGCCGATATGTCTGTAATGTTGCAATCAAAAAGGTATAATTTCTCCACAAGTCTTCCGTGCAATACTCTTGCCAATACCTCAAAGGACTCCGAGTTGATATTATTGTTGCCACCAACACCAAGGTTAATTAGTTGTGGTGAGTTGCTCATGAAAGGAATCATACTTCGCAATCCTTCAATGCCGAACTCATTAATAGTTACATCAAATTCACTTATCGAACTACTGCTTGTTAATCCACTAAATAATAATGCCATCTTTTCGTCGGAGATTCCACAACTACGAAGGCTAACAGTTTTCAAGTGTGTATTGTTTGCAATGTACCTACCCAGCAATTTCCATGCAAGGTCTGACAATTCTAGCGATGGGGTCTCAATGAGCTCTTTCAATATAAGTCTATCAACACCAATATAATTTCTCTTTATTCCGTTAATTATAAATTTACAACCAGTGGAGAGGCCGGTATGCTCTCCAAAAGCTGCTTGATGTTGTTCGGCCTCATTCATAATTTTGTTTTGTTTATATCTTAAAAGTAAGTAGATACCACCGTCGGGACTTTCTTTCCCAATAATTATCTGCGCTGTTGCTTACGACTTAATCCTCCTAACATATCTACCTAGGTCCACGTAGATGCAAATTGAGGTATATCGTTATCAAATAGAGGAGAGATCAAGATACATAAGGATGAGGTAAGTACATAAGGATTATGGTAGGCTCGTTGTTATAGTGGGCAGGTGGGCATGCCCACCTACGGCACAGGTTGAGTTGGGCCTTTTGGAGCTCAAATGGCAGTAAAATGGCCTATTTACGGGCATAATTAGGGGATATACGGGTACAAAACACGTGCCATTTGACCAAGGTGGGGCCCACGTGGGCGACGCCCACCTATGTCATGGGATATGCCCCCTAAACCAACGAGCCTAGTCACCTGCCTTTACATACAGTAAATAAACTTCTAAAACTACTTCTATCTACTCTTGATATACTTTAATATACACATCAAAGGTATATTAGAGTTGGTATACATTTGAGGAGGTCAGTATATCTGCTGTTATCCCCTTTCGATTGGTGGGACGGGAGTTCAAGAATCAAACATAAATTATAAACACCTACACTCTCATAATAAACCTCTTCGTACATACTTTATATTTAATAATCTATACATCAAAGGTATAACAAAGGTTGTTTACACCGGAGTCACAAATTATACATACATTTACCTTTTGATGTACCGGTACTTCAACATAATTTTATTGGAGTTACTATGTGTACCTTCAATACTACTCATACTACAAACTGATGCTTTCTTGCCATCAATATATCAGTCTCCTATACATAAACCAACAAAATTATGTGGTATAAAAGGATTCAGATCTTGGTTTGAATCTGCCTTTCCTTCAGCAGTGACAACAATAACTCCAGAAAGTAACTACCCTAGTAAAAGAAGCAATCGACAAAGTAATGATAACAATAAGAATTGCCAACCGGAGGTATTTGATCATGTGTTAATTGACGCCAATCAATTCTTACATACTTCATTACGCAAGGCATATAATCGTAGAGCGACGCGGTATAAAGAATCAGTACCGATAGATGAACAAGAACAACTTGATGCTGATATTGTTGAGCATTGTCTCTTATTATTTCTACGAGAGATTAATAGAATAACAACTACTACTGCAGTTCCGAGAAAAAGTCTTGTTGTGGCATTAGATGGCTCACCCTCTGCGGCAAAGTTGGAAATGCAAAGAAGCAGGAGATATAGTATCTACAATAAAGCTGAGAACCAAGAGAGACAGATTGAAGTATTGAAACAAAGAGGATGGCGAGATAGTGATTTCAACTTTTCAGGTGGTCGCAAGAAATTGTCACTGTTTGGCAAACATGAAAGAAATCGTGTGACACTAAACATTACACCCGGAACCGCCTTCATGGATAGAGTTACAGATGCATTACTATATTGGGCTTGGCAACGCTTGACTAGACAACCACGAGTTAGAGTTTACATTTCACCTAGCTCGGTACATGGAGAAGGAGAAGTGAAATTACTTGATTGGATAACACACGGCCATGAGCTTTCAATGCCAAAGAGTCGAAAGATGAACATAAAACAAAACGAAACTGTGGCAATTCTTGGAGGTGACAGTGATCTTGTTCTTATGGGCTTGGTTGTGCCTCCGTCCATTACACACAATATACATGTGATATTGCCTGGAGAAAGGGGCAAAAGTATGGTTGCCTCTGTTTGGCAGACTACTCGCATGATGGCAAGAATGATTGAAGGTACTGCAACCTATGGAACAAAAAGAAGTAAGAAATCCAAGATAAAAAGAAAGCGACAATTGTCTTTGAATGAAATAAATCAAGCAAGGATTGATACTACATTACTCATCATCATGAATGGGAATGATTACCTACCAAAGTTAAGGGGATGTAGAGGAGGATTCGACACTTTTTTCAAGATCTATATCAACTTAGTCAAACAATGGATAGACAGAAAAGAACATGTCGAAGGAGATTCATTTTTGATCAACTTTGATTCCATGAACAATGAGCTGTATTTAAATGTCCCATTCGCAATCGCCTTCTTCAAAAAGCTAGCAAACGATTCTGATACAGTCATGCCTTACAAAGACAGGACAAGCGAAGATGGATCGCCATCATCTCAATCAGAGCTTGGCAGCTTGAACAACCTAGTTGAAGCAAAGATACTGCCTGGCCCTTTGAGTTTTGAGACTATCAACCCTGAAGATTCAGCCTTTAAACAAGAAGTATGGGAGATGAAGTCAAAGTTAAATCACAGTACAATCTTTGAAGATGGAGTTGAAATAGTTAGATTGGCACTAGGCAATTACTTCCCTGAAGATTGTCAGCCATTTTCAACTAAACCTGATAAAGATATATTCAACACAGTTCTTGGGGAAAGTGATGGCCACGGTGTCATATCAAGGATGATACGACGTGATAATTCTACAAAGTCGTCTGGTGGTAGAGCTTATATTTTTGAGGTACCGCATAGAAGTAAGAGATCTATGAAGGCAACAAAAGTCAGACTGGCGAGACTCGCGCTTGAGGATATATTTGGTATTGAAAATCTAGATTCACTATTTAGTGGAGGTAATGTTGATGACGATGACGATGACTACGACAATTTTCAAAAGCCAGGGAGTGCATCCGCCGACGTTAAGATGTACATTGCGGGTTTGCTTTGGAACTTAGAAACGTATCAACATGGTTGTTGTGTTGACTACGGGTATGATTATGGAAGATCATTATCACCAAGTCCACTCGAGTTGGTAGATTTCTTAGAGGATCTGGAAAGAAATGGTACTCACAAGCTTAAAAGTATTGATCTGATTGGCGAAGCATCTGCAGGTCCCATTAGTGATGGTCTTTCTTGTTTGGCGGCAGTACCGCCACAAGCGTGGCATCTTGTACCAGAGCCTTATAGTTGGCTCGTTGAAACTTCTAGAAGTGATAGCTTTGAGGAGTTGTATAGCAGCTGTTTCGATAACGAAACAAATAGATTTGATATACAATCTTTCGAGAAGAAGGTGGACTATGAAATCCAAAAAATGAAAAGTGCTGGTAGGAAAGTGACTCAAACTGCTCCCTCTAATGGTAGTTCAGGAGGCGGCGGTAGACAGATATACTTTGGTAATAAATTTTGGACAGTCTTCTCGCTCAATGGCGTCCCCTTGACTCATCCGTTTCAGCCACCATTAGCATTTTGCGACAAGGTTAGGACATTGAGAAGAAACAACAAGTTGAGGGTAACCAAGTTTCCTGTTAAATCAATCATCAAACGAGGAATTGAATTCAATTCGACTGATACATCTGGAGACTTGGATCAACAGATACAGGCAACGACAAATAGATCTATTCTTGAGATACCTTACAAGACTGCGTTTCGGTAGAGGGCGGAGTAAACATATAAAAAGATAACATAGTTCATTTTTATCTATGCATTAAGAAGAGTTGTCCTTTCCTTTTTTTGCATCACGAAATATAATACTCAGTCTTCTACCTCGTATCACCTCTATCTCAGTATCATCATCGTCTCCTTCTCCACCACTCCGAGACAGCTCAAATGTAGAGCCTGTTGGAAGTAGTTCATGTGTGTACGAGTATCGGCTCATGCCTGTTAGTACATACAGTGAGTTTTGTGGTAGATATAAATCAACATATTCTTCATTTGTATTTGATGAGTTCATACTACTATCGCTGTTGGTATCATCTTTTGTATCATCACTATCCCATTCATCCGATGATAGTCTTAACCTCATTACTGCATCTGAAAGGAGTGATATGCCAGCAACAATCTCACCAGAGAACTTCACCGAGTCTACATGGGCTTTCAACACACCCTTCGCTGATAGGTCTATAGCATGACACGGTAGCCATTGTATATGATTGTTATTTGATTTATTGAAATGATTATCTGCAAGTTGTTTCCTCGTTTTGTGAATTGCCTTTGCAAATTGTGGTACATCTTTATGCGTATCCTGATTTAGTTCATGTTCATTGGGAGTACTCAATTCAACTTCTTTATATCCTGTGATTACACTATCCCAATGCCCGTCCTCAAACCTTCTTCGTTTCAATCTCTTAGCAGACTCATTGATAAGAGATTTCCCTTCCTCCTCTGTAACAAAGTTTGGATATACAACTGCTGATGAAATGTCAAAATCAAGTGGTGCATTCTTAACATTTACATATCTTGTGTCATGTTTCATCGATGATGATGTTAATGTTGAACAGTACCTTTGAACTCTAATGATACTACCTTGTTGCTTATGCATTATAATATTATCAATACAATTGCAAATGACCCTTTGCATGTTAGGTAGTGTTAGAGGAAGTTGGTAACTCGGTATAGCTCAATACTGGCGCATCGATCCACCACCGACCACCAACCTGCTCGATGTGATGATTATCATTTATCATCACAGCCACTTTATGCATTCGTCACCGGACCACTATGACTTAGTAGTAACACCATCAAAGGTTTTTCCAACATAAAAACATCTTAGATGTTCGTATACATGAATTGAGTTATTGATATTGAGGGTGCAGTGTATAGAGGCCACGCCATTCAATATCTATACTCATTGCAATATTGACTTACGGTATCCTAGCCATCAACTTCCAGATAGATTAAAGTGTAGATAGACTATCCCCCTTCTTCAATACCTCCAACAAACTAACACATCAGCGTCGTCCATTGCATTTATAAAAGCATCACAATGCAGTATCTCTTTGCTCTTTTCAGTGTACTAGTGTGTTTACTTAGTAGTAGCGTCAACTCCTTTACTCCATCAGCAATTCGTACATCAACTCATGCAAGTTATAATGTTCAATCACAATTCTTCACATCAACATTAACACCATCAGTAGAAGCTCAATATACAACAAGTACTGCATTATTCGGCAAAAAGGCTGCCAGAGCACAGGGAAATGAACGAAAGGGTGCAAAGCAAAGAGTTAAGAAAGTAAAAGATGACGTCATCGAGGTAGAGGGAACTGTTATTGAAAGTCTACCAAATGCAATGTTCCGTTGTACAATTGACGGTGCACCTGATACACAAGATCCTGTATTGGCTACTATTAGTGGAAAGATTCGTAAGAACTTTGTTAAGATTTTAGTCGGTGATAGTGTAACTATTGAGTTGAGTCCGTATGATTTAACAAGGGGTAGAATTACCTTTCGTAAACGTTAAGAGACTTTATATTGTAACGGGATTATTCAACACGATAACAATGTGCTTCGAGTGGTAAGTATGTAAGATTAGTGATATTGGGATTGGCACTGTATCTGATTGTATTTGGTAATATAGACTATCAAACAGATGATAACTGAAGGGTATCTTACCAGGAGAGCATTTCGTTGGGAAGGGCACAATATTGGGGAGCAGAAAGTAAAAATAAAAGCTAATACTGAATGAGAGAATAAATTTTACAATATACTATTGTAAGCCAGTTGATTCTATCTCTCTTATGTAGTAGAATTGGATAAAGGTATCTTATAAGATTCTAACCTCATCCCTAACTCAGGTATTTTATTTTCCTCACTTCACCTATTCCCCATGTACCTCTATAAGGTGCCGAGTGTATGACGTATGTATAAACTCGGTGTATGAAGATACAAATTGACTTCAAAGATGACTTCATTCCCCCTGCCTGATGAGATTTTTCGTCTGTCCGTCGCTATAAATTTCAACAAACTCATACCTAGAATAAATAGGAAGAACTCAATAAGCAGGATGTTGGCACGAGGATCTCTATTGTTACTGCGCAGGGGTGTAGTAGGTCAAAGAGGAGGATGCTCGGGAGTAGTATCGTTGGGAAATTTGGATTTAACCAACCTTGATTCGTTAAC
>Ga0075439_10731_pt1 | contig 20362 bp, 12 predicted proteins | sample MintriSingleCell_FD_74264 | JGI IMG/M metagenome (GOLD analysis project Ga0075439, IMG submission 74264) | Marine eukaryotic communities from Monterey Bay, USA to study complex ecological interactions - Minidiscus trioculatus JGI Plate_4_G5... | ecosystem: Environmental > Aquatic > Marine >... | reverse complement strand
ACATGGATGATCATCACAGAAATTAGATCTATACCCGACGGCATGTACTTTCATGAAGATTACGATTCACTGTTACAATCAAAGATATTTAAGGTATTAAATGACGGTACAAAGAGAGATGTCTCTTTGGCTTGTGATTTGATTGAATTTGCAGATAACATACGTGAGGATACAAGTTTGAATCGACATGACCTACAACGGGCAGCAATATATATTCGAGGGAAACGTGATGTTGATACTCCATTGGAAACTAATGCACAAGATCCACCTATGTTACAGGTTGTACAACTGTCACAAACAGATACTGAAAATCCATACAAACTATATAACAAATTAAAATATAACAAAAAGAAACGACCTAATAAAGAATCACTTGCATTACAATTTACTAAGTATCTTGGTCATCATGCACGGCAGGAGTTCTGTATAGGATTGTACGGTGATAAAAAAAGGAAAGGATGCGACAAAAAATGCAAATGCCTTCGTGTGCTTAACGATACAGCATGTTGCTTAGCTGTTGCCAAATCATGTGCCGAATATGCAACAATGAGTTTTGAAGAGAAAAGACAATTACTTATGGTAAACTGTAGATATGCAGATCACAGTCAGACTAATCTATATTGTTTCAGATTACCTTTCGAGCATGACGGTAATGCAGATGTTGCTAATACTCTAAATGCAAAGGAGAATAGAGTATGCCTTGATGCTTTTATGGTTGTTATGGGATTTAGATACGATAAGTGGAAGACTATTAAAGCCCTCGTACAAGGAAAGAAACAATCAGTTGCACACGGATTGAAGGATAAGATAAATGAAGAAGCCAATGCCAAATCAATCAGTAAACAACAAATCGATGCGGCCATGCATAAATTCTTCACCGAGGAGTTGATACATGAGTGTGACGACACAGCAACCAGATTTGTACGCTGTGAAACTGGTCAAGTTTTGGAAAGAGATAATAAAGGGTACAAATTCCTCCCTTCTAGCGTAAGTATGAGATACTGTTATTCAAGACTTTGCTTTGGGAGAGGTTGGTATGTAGGATTTGATGGTGCCGGAAAGCAGTGTCGATCGGAGAGACCAAGAGAGGCAGATCCGCAACGAAAATACTTGATACCATATGATGGAGAGATACTAGACATACCGTCATGGATGACATTCTATCGTTTTTGGAAGAGACACTATCCATATCTAAAGATCAGTACGACTGCAAATGATATATGTGGAGATTGTTATCGTTACTACAACCAGGAGAAGTACAAAGGAAAGTCAGAAGACTTCTACCATTGCACCCACAGGCAAAGGATTGAAGGTGAAGGAGACAAATGTGGGATGGTTAATCATACAAATGATTTAGATGATATAGCGAGAGAATTTGAAGATAAGTTTACAGATGATGATGATATGGTATTTGATGAAGATGAAGCCGCACCTGATCTTGTTGATGAGAAGAGAGAGCAGCAAGTTCTTACAATGGCAAGACATGTCACAGCAGCTAGACTTCAGAGGAAGTTAATGAAACGGAAGATAGAACAAGCTCGGGCCTACAAGAAAGACCCGGTAAATAACCCAAAGGTACTGTGTTTGGTCGTTGACTATTGTCAAAACCTACAATACCCTTGGTATGGAGATAGACAACCCGGAGAGACATACTATTATCCACATGTGACTGTATACTGCTGCGGTGCTGTTGATGTTGCCGACGAAACAGTGAATCCACAAGGTGAGCCGGAGCCTATGTTACATGCACATGTCTATCATGAAGGTCAAGGCAATGGTGATAAGAAGGGAACAGTCAAAGGAGGCAACAATGTTGCATCTCTAGTAATGAAGACTCTCGAGAAGCTAGATTGGTTGAAAGAGGTCGAAGAAGGGACGGCAGAACTGAACATCTTCTTCGACAACTGTGGAGGACAGAACAAAAACAACATGGTACTTCGGTTGGTGCCCTATCTAATCGAGAATAAGTTCTTCACAACAGTAAACTTCACATTCCTCATTGCTGGTCATACCAAGAACATTGCAGATAGAATGTTCAACACTCTCAAGAGTGTCTTCCGTAAGAGTCAGATATGGAGCATGCAGCTATTGGTAGAAAAGTTGGCATCTCGAACTTGCACCATATATTCATATGAAGAGGGAGATTTTAAGTATTATGATGCATTCCTCGACAAGTTCTATAACAATACAATCGGGTTAAGAAGTATCATATCTTCACCTGCTCTGAGAATGATGTTGATACCGAGGAAGGAAGGATAATTGTTACATGTAAAGAATATGATGCTGAAGATGTTGATGTGTTGAAGCAAGATATGGTATGTAAAGGATATCTAGGCTTCGATGAACAAGTCGATGGCAGTGTTGCATTCAAAAATAGAGTTCAGAAGATGAAAGAGAATCCTCCAGATGTTATACCCGAGGGTGGTCTTAATCCTTACAAAGTTGCCCAACTATTCAAGAATCATCGATCACTTATACCTAACCAGTGGCGAGATATAACTTGTCCAGAGCCAACCGAAGTTCAACTTGCTAAAGTAGACTTGGAGAAGGCAATGAGGGAAGAGAGTAGGACACAGATTAAGAAGATGAAGAAGGATGAGAAGAAGAAGTCAAGGTTGGAGGTGGAGCAGTTGATGGAGCAAGCAGAAGCGTAAACAAGTAATCATTATTTGTATTATATATTTTGTTTGATATGATATCTATATTTACCATCCTATTACCAAGTGTTTGACGAGACTTTTTGAACTCTGTGAACTCTACTTGAGGATGAATTGGATACGTCTGTTCGGGTAAGTATAAGTAATATCATATACTACTACACCAGATTGAAGTTAATATATCCAAGTTGATATATCCGCCACATATTTCGAACTAATGCACAAATACACCATACATGATACTTGAAGAATAGTATACTGCATCTTATCTATCAGTCTATCTCCCGAGATTGCTTGCTCAAATCAATCTCCATATTCTGACCAAAGTCATGACATATCATATGTTTGTGATGTGTATACAATGATATCAACTTATCGGAACGATCGTTCGTCTCTCGATCATACGATTTGTAATAGTACCCGCAATTATCTCGGAAACGATAACAGTTGCTGCATACATTAGTAGAGGCAAGTTGATTTGAATACGATGGATTATCATGTGCAATTGCAAATGCTTGTTCAATTGCGCGCTTTTGCAATAGAGCCATTGTGATATTATCCGTAGTTGTATTGATAGGGCGAGTTATCTCAACTATAGTCGACGAGGGAGATTTACTTGCTAGCATATCTTGTGGGTTGGAGTTGTGATACAGTCGTCGATAGCGAGGATGAGAGCTGAATTGCAAAGGCCGGCCTGCTCCCCCTATACCGCCTGCCACTATTTCATCAGTTGCAGCATCATCTGCAGTGGTCTCCTCCACAATAGGCGGCTCTTGGGGGTTGCTATTCATCATCGTGAGCATTAATAGTATTGCAATGTAGAATGTAGGTAGTAGTAGCATCATAGAGTTGTAATAGGGCAGAAAGGGGCTGCTATAAAATGGGCTTTCTCGTAAAGAATTTATATGTTGAGCCTATCTTAAGATACCATAATATAAACCCATTACAAGAAAATGGTTCACCTAAAATTTAGGTGGAGGCTGAGGAATAGTGTAAACCCGACTTTTAGTTTTTTTCACTCAGCTCGCTACGGGATTTTTTCACTTTCTAGGGTACCACCTTAACCTAAACTTAGTTGGGAGTCCATGATAATTGGAAGGTTGGGGGTTTCTTTTGAGCCAGTCTTAATTTTTCCGCCAGCCACACACCTGATCAAATAAAAGAGAAGATGGCCGATCAAGAAGAGACTAAGCCAACAGAGACCAAGGTCGAGGAAACGGCTGAGGATAAGAAGGAGGAAGAGCCTGCAGCTAAAACAGAGGAGCCGGCAAAAGAGGAGAAGAAGGAGGAACCAAAAGAGGAAGAAAGTACTGCTACTTTTGAACCGGTGGTAAGTTGTTACTTTATATTGTTGTGTGATTGTTATTATTGTGTTGGTATACGATGGGCTATATATCGTGCATAAATATCAAGTGAATGAGTTACGGTGGTTTTATGGCCGCTCGGGTCGCAATTGTTGGAGGAAGGTATAAACATCAACAAATTAATTTCACAACCAATGATTTTTGTGGTGCACCCAAAGGCTGGTATTGGTATTATCATTTAGCCTCGAAATCCGATTTTTAATACGAACTAATATACAATCGAATTAGTTAAGGATATGTGTATATCTGAGATATGGTGGCCATAGGTGGTGCGGGCGCCATGCATTCCCACAGTACCACATGTTAGAAAATTAATTGGTGATTCCCTCATTTTGGGGATTGGATGGTGGATTAACCTCAATTACGGATTAAATACAAACCAATAATCAATTGAATTCGAGCCAGGTTGTACTGAAATCGGTTTGTGGTGTAATTTGGGGGAGTGCCGTGTGCCGAAGTAGTGGGTAGAAGATTTAATTACGGATAACTCCTTGGTTTTATTGGGGCTGAGCTGACTTTATTAATATCGAGGGGTATATTTCAACAGTGATGACTTTACATGGACTAGAGTTTCTGAATAATCTGGGGTAGTAGCTAGATATGCAGATACAACCCTTGGCTGTCTGAGTTGAAAATCCCCTTAAATTGAAAGTTGTTTTAGTTTGGGCATATATGTTTTTGTTTTGTGTTTTGATGGGGATTTTGAGTTTGATGGAAGAGATTTAATACAACATCCTTACAACATTTCTCACACAACCACCCATTCTTTTTCTCACTAAACAACAGGTTAAGCTAGAAGAAGTTGAGGTAAAGTCAGGAGAAGAAGAGGAAGAAACTCTCTGCAACTACCGTTCCAAATTATTCGTTTATGGCGAAACATTACTAGACAAGGGAACGGGAACGAAGACATGGAGAGAGCGTGGTATCGGTGAGGCACGTATTTTACGTCATCGTGAACATCAACGTTTACGATTTCTAATGAGACAGGAAAAGACAATGAAGGTAATTGCCAACCACGCCCTCGATCCACGTATTAAATTAGAACCAAATGCCGGATCAGATCGTTCATGGGTGTGGAGTTGTTATGACTTTGCCGATGGTGAATTGGAAGAGAAGGTATTTGCATTACGATTTGCCAATTCAGATATTGCAAATGAATTTAAAGCCAAGTATGAAGAACATCAGAAGGAGATGGAGAAGTTGTTAGCTGGTGAGGATAAGCCTGATGAGGGTGGAGAGGCTGCCGATGCTGCTGAGGCTTTGGCTGGTCTGAAGACTGGTGACGAGTAAAGAGGAGGGATAAATCCACATCTGTATATGTTTGTGTGGGATATCGGGTAGTGACAACACCTGCACACTCCCATATCACTTTATGTATGATGTAAATATAATATGGATGGACTGCAATCAGATTCGTCTATTCCTTATTTACTCAATCACTGTATGTAACTAGTTTGACATATTTACAATATGTGCTTTGCATAAGCAATACTACTGGAGGCCAACAGGTTACTTTTTGATTGTGTGTGATCCCTCAGTACAAATTACTCGATTCCCCGATAACCATTCAATGGGAAAAAGTCGTTGCATGGTAATGTTCGGAATGAATAGTGTACCAGATTCCCCATTGAAATGAAGTGATTGATAAAAACAAGTGATGTTATCCTTTGACCTAGTCTCTTCGAGATGCTTTCTAGTAGTGGCATCAAAGGCACTCGTATACTTCTGAAGTTCAACCATAGGCGGGCATTTTTGTAGATCAAATACAACTACACAATCATATAAAGGAATGCCTAGAGAATGTGCTCGGCTCTGGATTATATGCCGTTTGTCAAGGAAGAGTTTCAATTGAATCATTGATATATTGATCTTGAGCTCCTTCAGTTTTGATGTAGCTCTTTCATCTTTAACTACTACTCCGCGTGATGAGCACAATCCTTGAAATCGACCTGGCTGCTGATCAATTGATAATGCTTTGTTGCATGTCAGATTGTGACCATTCAACCAATCTTCTTTTTGGCAAGATTTTGAGCAGTATACCATACCACTACATCCATTACATTGCAGTACCTCTGTTTTGCTCAGAGATTTGTTACAGCTGCAGCAGTATGTACCGCTGATATCGAGAATGCACTTTGACCAAGTACAGAAGCTTCTTGTCCTTGTAATTGTAATCACTATCATTTGGAATATCCCTGCCTCTCAATCGTAATAATTCCTTCTCTATAACTTCTCTCTTGCTAGCAATAGCCTTAGCTGTTTTCTTGTGCAAAGATATTAGATATACAGTTTCGATGGTTCGCTGAATCTCTTGGAAGAGTGAATTCTCATCTCCTCTCGACATACTAAACAGTCTACTCTGGCCAAACCTTTCAACAAAACTCAAACACATTTCAACTAGCCCAGCACGAACGGCAAAGGCTACACGGGTATCATTTACCAGGATCTTCTTATCAACACTTGATTCTGTTTTCTGAAGAACCATAACATTTGCCATATTCACTGCAAACTTGGCACTAGACAAGTCGGTTGTATTATTCAATCCGAAATCAATCATCTCCTTAATAACTCCTTTGTCAACTAAGTCCAAAGTGGTCTGAACGAGGACTCGTAGTTCACTTTCGTACTTATCCCTTGTAGGTTTATCATTCATCTTCTTTAGTTGTTGTATCAAACCAGCAACATATGAGACCGTACAAGTGGGATCATAATCCTTACTTACAATTGGTAATGAGAAAATGAACTCTACCATCTTCTCATCTCTTGGGGTTTTGTTGTTTATGATACCAACCGCATTAGCAATAATGATGGACGAAACTTTTTCTCCCAAATAGTAAATCTCTGAACTATGTTGACTACTAAGTTGTCCTGCAATATCAGGTCGGTACTCCTCTCCCCAGAAACTCCACTGAATAATACTTTCAACTAATCCCTCGTGTTGTAGAAGTGTAAAGGCGTGTAGTATCTGCACACATACACCGAACCATAGGACTAATATTTTGTGCTACCTGCATGCGACAGCTCGGTTCATATTCAATTGCACAAGTAAGGAGTCTAATCCAGTATACCGGTGTATTCAAATCTCCTCGTACACTACCAATAACCACAGCAAACGATTCCGTTTCACAGCGCTTTAAAAACCCAAGTATCGATGGAAGTATTCCGCTCTCGGCATATGAGGGTGGTGCATAATCAATAGCATGTCTTGTGGCAATGGTATTACCTCTTTGGATTTGCAATATAGTTTCACTTGCAGCATCATTTGTTACGGCCGCAACACTGTTACGGTTAGCTATGGCAATGTCCTTTGCTGCTTTGCGTTGTTTTCCTCTTTCTCTTTTAGATGGCATATTGAATGTTATATTTTGTTCAAAATAAATACTCTAGATATAGATATTGCAATATGGATATGGCACTGAAGTATAGTGCACTAACTATAGACTAACTCCAAATAAAGTACATGATAAGAGCTCACTTCTAACTCCGCAACTTTCTCATTGATTGTTGCAATGAAATAACATAAATACATTGGACATTGAAGCAAGCAAAAAGAAACTAAGGTCTTGGCCATAAGGCACTCAGATTTGGCTCTAAGGCACTGCCTAAGGCACTCGCCTGTATTGGGAGTCTATTGACAGTAAATGGGAGATGTACCTACTCAAATACGGTATAATTATGTAAATACGGTGTACAATACGGTAATGGATCATCAAACTGCTTTACTCATATTCAGGGCATTATTGGCGACATATTCCTTATAAAAACACTAGATATAAATAAAGTACTCTTTTTATTGCATTTTTGAACTCCTCTCAGTGAGCTGAACAAGTTGAATATCAAATACATAAATTTATGGGAGATATTTGTTAGTACAAACACACAACAACACTTTTGAATTGAGTGCCTTGAGTGCCCCGACTGAGTGCCTCCAGAATGCCCTTAAATAGGGTGTCGGGCGTCGCCGCCTATTTGTTTCGTACTCGTGAGAAAATTGATATTAACAAGAGTATGAAGTACGGAAAATGGCAGACGTATTAAGTCGTACGCAACCAAGAACTTACTACTGATATCTGAAAAGACTCCAGACATATCATCATCACACGTGGTGCAGCTCTGATATATTGTTGTTGTGTTGTTGTGGACCGCGGCTACCATACCTAGTTTCTATACGAACAATAATGACAAAGAAATTTTGAACACATCATATGCCCAATTAATGAGCTGCATATCCTCGGACGATGATTCAAGATGTGCCAATTGTGGTAAGGGTAAGGAGGGTAGTATCTCACTCAAAGCATGTACGGCGTGTAAGATGGTGAAATATTGCAATAGAGAATGTCAAATTGCCCATCGACCACAACATAAAAAAGAATGTAGAAAACGTGCCGCCGAGCTATATGATGAAAAGCTATTCAAACAACCTCCACCAGCAGAAGACTGTGTCCAATTTGTTTTATATGTTTACCGACGCGGGGATTAGGAAAAACATACTTGGCATGCTGTGGTACATTTGTTTGTTGTGGTTGTGTTCATGCATTTCGACCTTATTCCTGCTTTGGCAGGGTGCAGTTTACCTGTTGTTGAATGTCCACTACCCCTGTGTTGTGCAACCTTAATTCTTTCTCCCAGTAGTAAGTAGTGTTTGGCACAAAGTTTGCTCCTAAGTATATAATGATTGCATCCATCGTATGTGCATTTCCTAGGATATCTTCTCCCTCCATGACGAAGACAATATTCACCATTTTTGCCAACTCCATTGCCTCTGCTCAATGCTTTACAACCCTCAACTACACACTTCATCTTTGGAATATATTTTCGTTTTCGTATTACTGGCTTCATTTTGATCTTAGCGGTAGTATTATTGGTAGTGGTGCATATCTCTGTGACATTTTTGCATTTTGCAATGCCTATTAAACCACATATGTTTATCTTATTAGAATTAGATACCCTGGCTATTGTTCTTATTTTGTTTGCAAAATAATCTGGGTTGAGTTCTTTCTTCCATCTCATATCTAAGATACAGGTAATAATCTAATACTCTTGAATTCTTTCTTCCATCTCATATCTAAGATACAGGTAATAATCTAATACTCTTGAATTCTTTCTTCATAGGTCCTCCCTTTATGGTCATATATGTGTATTATATTACACAATACCTACGTATACTTTAGAGGGATCTATACAACAATTGCAATACTTTATGGTAATATAGAAGGACTGCCATGTCTTCTCCGGCTAAACGAAAGCGTGATGATTCAACGTCTCCTACACCAACAAATGTCACAAAGTATGAACACTGTGATTTTGATGGCGCACGTGTTGCAAGAATTACATTACAATCGCCACCCTCTCCGATACAGCGTGGTTTAAAGTTTTTTGGTTTACGATTACGACGATATGAATATAATAAGAAAAAGAGGACATGTATTTGCTCCAATTGTAGTAGTAAAGCTATCACAAAAGCGTATACACCTACCAAATACGACAATATCGTCTTTGAAGGAGGTTGTTTGAAACTCCTGGATATAAGTTATTACTCTGATAGACCATCTGGCAAAAGTTACTATGTGATTAATCGACGATGGTTTCCAGTTGGAGAAGATGGTTGTTGTACATTAAAGGGGGGATACTTTGGAGATGGCATGAAAGTGCAGCCAATCGGGAATTATTTTAGTAATAACAAATCAATATCTCCAATCGGATCAATGCAAGAGCTTATCAACAATCATACAAAATATCCTCCAGACAAGCAACTACTGGAACAAAAATATGGTTCTCTCCATTACATACGCGCATACTCCCTTGGGTGGAGTACTAAAGGGAGTTACTTTGTGGTGGTGAAAGATATTACAACTCCACCCCAATCATCATCAATCTACAAGTTGAGGCAGAAGTGTCAATCCCAGCTTTACTTAGAAACTCAAATGAACCTTGCCAATGCTGGATTAGCTGGATATGGAGACAAAGAATATTATGAATCTTATAAAGATTATTTTAATAATGAAGAGAAGATGATGAAGAGTGTTGAATTTGCTTTTCGGGAGTTGATCAATTGTGCAGAGTTGTTATGTACATATGCAAAACAATTAAAGGATGCTGCTCAACGTGGTGAAGAATATAAAGAACAAATTACCATATTTCGGGAGGAGCTTGTTAAGAAGAATGGATCATATCATTGGGTCACAAATCCAGGCATGGATCCTGATGGACCACGTTTTAAGAAGTTTAATGCTACTCATTGGGATTCCGTGTTTAAAGGTATTGATTGGTATAGGCCGAAGAATATTATTGTTGGTACCTTTGTCAAAACAGGCACTGGATTCATCACCGAAGGCACCCAATGGAAGAGTGAATGCTTCCCATATGAGACAATGGAGGATGCATTTGCCTTCTTCACAAGTGAATCATACTCATCTCATCCATGGCATCATCACTCTACAACAATTGAAAAGATTTACAATAAAATCAATCAAATCTATTCCAACCTGAACAAGTTTTGTCGACAAGCATTTGGAAACAAGCAACACAATATGATCAATCTTCGAGGATACCTCCCATTATGTGAGTCAATGTCAGATGCTGATGTGGTGCTTGCACTAGAAAAGGCGTCAGATTCAATGCACCAATCAGCAAAGGATATTAGCACTATCATTAAGCCAATGCAGGGAACTTACTACAGTAAATCATGGGCCGTACAAATGGTTATAAAACAACTTCAAAGTAGTAACAAAAGTACACAATCGGCGGTTATTAATGATATGATTACAAGCAAACGCATACCCGACACAAGCGCACAATTATTATCCAATCTAGTGAGATCAAAGAAGAAGGGCAAGTTCTTCATTGATGATGAATGGAAAACCGTACGAAGCAATCGAAAATGTGGATTGGCACTAGCTCTTGTTCACGTTGAAACACATTTTGACACTTATTCCCTCTACAAACCTCCAACACTCATCCATCTTAGCAACTACTTTGGGATAGTACCATATGACAGGGAAGGATCATCTCTTGGCTATTGGACGCTTTACTTTTCTCCAAGACAGTTTCCAACTCCTGTTGACTTATCTCAGGCTGTTAGTTGTGATTCGTTTGAATGTCTAAGATCTTACATTGTCGAACAGAGTAAGAAGGAGGGAGAAGTTTCAGGCACCTTGGCAAAGAATGGCAAAAGCGTAAGATTTGCATGCAAACACAAGAAATGCAAGTTTTACTTCGTCTTGAAATGGGACGAACTTGGGTACTATATACACTACCACAAGTACAGTCGAGGTGATAAGTTCATAGGGTGCTTGGAACATAGTCATTGATAATGTAATCAATTAGTTTTAATGGACACACTATTCTACTTCTGAAATACTTGACACAGTTGAGGGCTGGATGATGGGGGCGGGGTTATCGCCAAAAATGGTCTTTTATTCTTAATTGACCACGCCGAGTTCGATCCTCCATGGTTTAGAATAATTTTCTGTAGGCCTGAACGTAGGAACTAGTACCGGTATCCTTTGGAAAAAATTGTTTTGGACAGAACACAATTTCATCGGTTTGGAGTTACCTAGGCTAGGTAAACTGACTTACTAGCATTAGTTGTTTCTCATTCAAGAACATACATAAGTCGTTTATTCGCCAAAGTGTTTTAGGACAATATTACCCCTCCTCTTCCTCACAACCCGACCCATCACCAATCACCTTATGTAGATCTACAGCGGGGGTATTCCTGTATAACAGTTACATGCCTACCATATATTAAAGCTTTTAGTGTAGCCTTTTCGTAGCTGGCGGTGATACCATACTCATAGATACTCATACTTGATATCAAAACAAAAAAGAGGAAACTTAAGATGATACATTATTCTTTATTGCTTTGTTGGACAACATTCCATCTCTTCATTGGTAGTATCAATTCCTTTTCTACGCCATCATCAACAGTAAATTATCAGTATTATCACCATCACTATATATCTCCGATTATACAACAGAAGAAATCGGTATCATTGCAACCATCATCATATCATGTGTCAACACCACCGCATGTGTCAAAACGACCATGCAAAAGTAGTAGTACCTCCCTTGCATCATCATCGATCATATCAAGTACAAATAACTGGGGAAATATTGCAGCATTATCATTCACTGCATCATTAGCACAACTATTGGGTAAAACTACATTGATTGGTAAGTTACTGGGGGCTCCGGTAACAGCAATGGCATTGACTTTTTGTTTGTCAAGCGTTAGTTGGATTCCAACTCTATCTGGGCAGTGGAAATGTTTATTACCACCGGGTGGATCGGCTGCAAGCACATTTCTACAAGGTACTTCATTAACATTGGCTACTCCGCTGTTGTTACTGGGTACAAGTATAAGAGGCAAGGCATTAAAACAATGCGGCTCCTTATTAGGTTCATTTCTAATTGCATCATTTGGTACATTGTTGAGTTGTATCTTAGCCTTTTCACCTATACTTGGTATACAATCATCATTAGTATCATCATTACCTAATTCAGATGGGATCAAAATCGCTGCTGCATTATTAGCAAAGAATATCGGAGGTGGTATTAACTACATGGCAGTATGTGCATGTCTTGGTGCTTCCACGGAGAGTATTGCTGCAGGTTTGTGTGTTGATAATGTCATGGCATTAGTGTATTTCCCCTTGACTAGTATGATAGCTTCCAAGTATGATGATGTTACTGATGATGGGGTAGTTCATAATGCAGAGAGCGATGTGGATCAGACCATTATCAATGAAAGCAAAGACTCTTCAACGACAACACCAGTCGAGGCCTTATCACATGCATTTACATTAGCAGCGGTCTTGACTGCTCTAGGACAGTTATTCAACTCACAATTACATCATATACCAGCATGTTCAAGTCAAGTGAATCTCTCACTGCCAATAACAACATTATTAGCTGTACTATACTCTACTTATTGCCCAGCAAATAAATTCCTATCACCAACATCGACAACATCAAACAACGATACTGATAACAAACCAAATGCTATAGCAAAAGCCGGAGAAACATTAGGCACAACACTACTGTATCTCTTCTTTGCCACTGCTGGTGCTGCGGGTTGGAAGCTAAAAGACTCTCGGGACATGATAGTTAGTCTCAAAGATAAATTTAGTGCACATAGAGCAATACAGATTTATTTTATCATTATCTCCTTACTTTGCAGAGATTTCAACAACAAGGATCCAAGAAGAGAAGTCAGATCGGACTCCATGGAAGATGTCACCGTGAACACCACCTCCCTCCCTAGACAAGATGACAACAGACATGTGTGGAATAGTAATAGTGACTGTCTTGCCACCACAGATGAACGTCATAGTCTTATCAACACATCCAAAGTTGAAGATAGCACGATGAGACCCCATGTACCCTCCATCCTGGTGAGGGTCGTGTACCCCAGACTCGTTTGCCAACAACCAACCATGGTTGATGTAGAAGCCATGGCCAAGTCCATCAAAGATTACGCTAAAGAATGGGTCCAAGCCCTCCTCCTGCAACTCCTCGTCAAACTTCTTCAACAAATCGTGAACTTCAGGCCAGGAGTAGCCACTGCTATGTCCACCTCTTGCAAAGAAGTTGACCAACAATGGGTATCTCTTGTTGAATTCAAGTAAACGATGATGCACTACCTCCCAGTTCACTTCAAACCCTAGGTTAGCAATCATGACCTTTGGATCATCCCCCCTAAGCAAATTCTCAAAGAATACACAATCTCCATTGGTCACTCGGAATCCACTCGGGAGCTTGATGCGGACACGGGACTTCTTCTTCTTTCCTTGACCAGGACTTCCTCGGCTAGATCGTGATCGTCGTGGGTTGCACATTGTGGGCTACATGTAGAGGAAGATGAGAGTATGTCTGTAGAGTAACGTAACATTAGATTAGTATTTTCTTTCACGCATTTAGACACGGCAAACTCTTACCACTATTGCTTGCAGTATGTAAAAGTATGATATTCAATATGATCGATATTATGGAATTGTTTATACAGGTGATAGACGGTCTCGTCTATTGTAATGAATGTTGAGTATTGTTGTTACGATGATGACGATGATGATGATGATGAATGATGATTTGCAATGATTATTCTTTGTAGCTGTCGCCAATGATAAAAATGACGATGCAGCACATTCAATTTAATAAATATATCGACGATACAAGCATTTGCGGTGGATATATAATATCTCTTTGCCTTTTCTATAGAGGCGTTGTTATTGTTAATAGTTGACGGCCGTGTGAGTTGTGAAATGAAAACAAAAAGGGCGCTTACTTCCCCGCGTAAACTTCCCCGCGTAAAGCAAGTACTACTCTGGGGTTTATGTATGGCTACATATCGTCTAATGTACAGACGACGGCCTCTTCTTCTACCAGTAATTTGCAAGTACGGCACGGCATAGCCTCATACGACAATATTAAACTTTATACTTGTACGGTCCGGTATACAATAAACAACTAGAAGGGCTGGTTCATAATAATAATGAATGAAAATATCAGTGGTGATAATGTTGCAGAGAGTACCATAGAGTGTACTGGCATTGTGTTGGGACACCTTGGTCCGGATGATGTGGACACAAACGGTCAACCTGCTTTTCCCGATTCTAATTCCACGATGTTCTTTGTGGTATTGTTTGTTGGAGACGATGATATTTATTGTGAACTCACTGATGAAGAGTTTGCACAACGTTGTACAATGATGGAAAGTAGTATATTTGAAGGGCTAGATTGGGGAATAATTTGTACAACTGATTTAATAGCAGAATATCCGGAACTTGCTGATGGAGACCCACCATACAACCTGACTGGACATCCCTACCTTCGTAAGCTATTCATTTACAACGGCTCTGACCCCGATGAGGGAGGTGCCAACGCTGACCCCGATGAGGGAGGTGCCACTGCTGACCCCGATGAGGGAGGTGACAAGGCTGATCTTGACGAGGGAAGTGTCGAGGCTGACCCCGAGGATTACTTTGAAGGTGATACGGATAGTGAAGGTGAAAGAGAGAGGGATCTATACGAATGTAAACCCAAAAAAATTACGGGTATTAAAGACAAATTGGCAAATCTTCCTTGTGAAGCCAGTCAAAGTGGTAAGCTTTTTATTGGCCTTGAATATGCTAGTGATAGTGAAGAGGACGAGAACAATGTTATCAATCCTCCATTAAAAGAGGCACTTAGTATGGGTGACAATATGGAGAAGCAAACGAAGATGAACAAGAATAGCCTCCCACCAGATAAAAGAAAGAGGAGAAGTGGTATCCGGTCCACACCCCCTAAACCAACCATCTCATATGTATCTAAGAGTACATTAGCAAAGCTTGATTTTGATTTTGATGATATAGTAAAAGACATGAATGATGATGAGCTTAAAAAGTGTACTGCTAAGATTGGAGACGAAAGATTTGTATGTGTTGCAAGATGCCCAAAGATTAGGTACAAAGCACAAAAGGGTCAGACTCACATCTCGGTGGAGAAACGACGTAGTGAAAAACTTGATAATAGTTTGAATACTGTTGTTGGGGGGAACTCCGATTATATGACGGGTATAACTAGGGAGGGAACGAAGCTACGACATGGAATGGTCACCACCTGTTTACATGATTGTATGATTAGACAATGGAACACATATGCAGTAGTAGCTGAGGCGGATGAAATATTAGCAGCCATACATGCCGAGTGTAAAAAACTCAATGCACGGAATAAGTGTGTTTTGGTGTTTGTACTAAATGAGTCAGGAGACGGACCGGCTCCTAACACCTTGCCCGTCCAAAAGTATGAATTTACAACAAAAGATAATAAGTCGGATAAAGTCGGATTTTGGGAATTGTTGAATGTCGGAGGATTGCGGTATGAAGGTGGTTATTCTGGTCAGTATGAGGATCTCCAAAATGAAGGTTGTTCTTCGTGGGGTGGTCAATTCTATGTTGTTAGATGTTCTCAAGATGAATATGAATCTACTGAGCTTGCCGAGGATGCATCAGCTCTGTTTTCCGCCGGAGTAACACAGCTGGAGAAGTTACATGGATCAATTGGAGCCAACCAATACACAAATAATGATGGAAGCACATTGCATCATATCTGGGTATATACATTAACAGAACAGGATACGAGGGGGGATAGTATTTATGGGGTTATGACTAGTAGTAGATATATCAGCAAATGCGTCGGGTCCCGAGGAGGACGTGGCAGCACGCCGGCGGAACGTAAAAAAGACAGTAGTTTCAAAGATATGGAGGTAGGAGATGGTGGAAGAGAGTGGAAGAATACGAGCTCGAAGAATGGCGCTGTGCGTAAATTTTGGATCGAAAAGAAGGAAGCAAAGACGGTTGAATGGTACAGGAAGAAAGGCATTAGAGTTACACCTCCAAATGTTGATTTTTCAACCTTGACGGCTACGCCTTTAGCGGAACTAGATTTGACAGATTAGCATTCTAGTGGTTGTGATACATTAGAGATTGATATCTAAACTAGGCTTCAACAATCATTCCGTCCTATTGCATCGTTTCTAATCATACTGTATAGTGTCCATGGAGCGGTGTTATATGGTACCAAGAAGATAGTCAATATCTTATGTGGTGATGATAAAAATGGCAAGGATCAGAAATTTTGGAGTAACATGGTAGCTCCACAACGACTGTTAGTTGGTTCAAGTTGTGCCATCGGTGGACCCGCAACAGCGGCAGCTTTGGCAAAGAGCTTTGAATGGAAGTCGCTATTGAGCCCTAGTCTACTTGTTGGTAATGTGGGTTATGCAATTGCAACCTTTATCGGCTTGTTTTTCTATGGAGCGTATAGATAACTCACCTTTTTGAGATGGTTGGGAAGGCAGGGAAGCTCTCCGCTTTCCTTTGCAGTAATCTCTTATCAATTCACACTGGCTGAGAAGTAAAGACCTCATATCAAGCAATTCATAACAACGACCATATTATGCCATTGCACCTTGACAAGGAGTCTAGGACGAGACGGCCGAGGGGGATGTATGGCTCGTGTATATTCAAAGATACCAAAAGAAGACTAGGATCGGATAGATAACATAACGCCGCAGCTACGGAGTTCTATCAGCTCTATAAGCGCGACCAAATTGATCTTTGGGCGCCACGAGCTGATATGTATGGCTTGATGTAACCACTATCACCACACAATGTGTAAGATCAGCTCGCTTCGTGCAGCAAATAACACTAACACTAGTCAAAAAGAAAGTACTTATACTTATTAGCTTATCTATTACTACATTAGTATAAGCTAGAAGTTCGTAAGCAGAGAAAGGAGCAGTATCAGGACCGTGTATTGTATGCAACATAGAATCTACCATACGAAGAAAAAGAGAAAAGGTAATCGTTAGTCAACAGATATACATCAAGATTAAGTCAAACATACTCACGATTCTGATTCTACTTCTTGATTATCTGTCTCTATTCAATGTACGCTCATCTGATCAGCTGCCCCTCTGGCCTGCGGCCAGGGGCAGCTGATCACTCGCTCGAATAACACTAAGAACTCTTTTCCTGACAAAGATTTACCTCCGCCGTTCCAATGGTAATATAAAAAATCTACTTTATCATGGTTATTATTTGCCTCTTTGAAACGAGTTACATTATATTTGACTTTTTAAAGAATTGGCTCACTTGTTATACTGATTTGAACGAGATTTGATACTATATTGTTAATATCATAGTACATATTTATCTATTGTAATAATATTATCATTCATCATATCAGATATATTAAATTCGATACGGAGGATATCTCTGACGCAGCTCACATAAATAGAAGAATGTGTGTTCTTTTTTGTTTGTTTGTTTGTTTGTTTGTTTGTTTGTTTGTGTTCTCTATTAGGTATTAGTATTATTGATGTTTTATTATTAATAGTCGTAGATATATTGTGTAGTGGCTTCTTAATACTCATAGTTATCTATTTCAAGGTCAACAATCTGAGCAAGGCGTTGATATGCATCATGGTTAGGATCTTCTAAGTGTCTTAGACGTGATCGAATAGCACCAGCGGGTCTCAAGTGTATGAAGAAGAAGAAGAAGAATAACTGATGACAGCAAACTACTTTGTTTTATTTATGAGATGGAGAGTACGAGCCGAGACTCCAACTTGGGATGAAAGCACCAAGTGGTGCTATCTCCCCATCTCTATCTTTGCGAATGTTATGGCGAATGTTGTATCGCCAAAACTTCCCCCGCTGTCTATGTTTGGCAACAATGATGTTAGTACTTCACTTTGAGCCCTCATACCACCTAGTAGACCTGTGACCAGACAAAAATAGGTTTTATAAATGAAATCTACATGTAAAATTGATCTAGAAACAATGTCGACATCATTGATTATATCGATATTAGTGATAATATGAGGTGGGTAACTTTAATCAAGGTAACAAAGGTACAATTTTACTTCTAAGATACCTTTATGAGTCAAAAAAAGGTAGATACCGTGCAAGCAATGGTTTTTGTGCTCATAACCTGTTATTTTTCTACATACGAAGGCCTGGTACAAAATTAGCCGGTATCTTTGGTATCCTTCTAACAACCCCCTTTCTTTTTTTCCAATGAATCATCACAGCTCTACGTCTATACTAACGTATAGAACTCCGTAAATGATTACTTGGCAAGTAGGGCAGTGATAACTTTTGTTATGACCTCTAAATCTATCTCAATGACCGAGGGTCATTCGGGGTCTCAATCACGCTCTCTGGACTATCAACACATGAACCATTCATAATGAACAACAACATCGTCGGTTTCTATCAAAACGGCTGATTGGATAGGTAGATGCAATAGTATGGATCCTTCCTTGGACAACCTTCTACAACGCCCAACGTCTCCAGTAAATGTGCCACAAATTGGTGAATGGCAGAGTCCAATGGAGAAGTTAGAGAATTTATGTTCATCAGATAACCTTACCCTACCAGCATTACGTGAGATTGTTGAAGTTCATACCTTTCGACCTCGGTTCACCCTTATCTTCGATAAGGTTTGCAACAATAAGAATGTGACGCTTGAGATTATCCAGTATCTATTAGTTTGGTTTCCCAATGCGGTTCGTAGTGCAACTTTTATTATCGCTTGCATGAATGAGAATTGTCCCAATGAAGTGATAGAGTTATTGGTTAATAGGTGCCTATTACTTCGACAAACGCATATCCTAAGGAACTCGATCAATACATCTTACCAATGTACACCTCTTCACTACTACTTGGCACGAAAATCATCAGTTGATTTAGAGGTAGTTAAGTTGTTAATCAATGCATGGCCAGAGGCTAATCAGATTAGAAATATTCGTGGACACATGCCTATTCATACTCTTTGTTACAATGAACAGATGGATGAAGCTGTGTCTCTTGATGTATTACGATTCATGCATAATAGTAATCGTACTTTATTGAGGGAGAATATGGAAGGCTGGCTACCAATTCATCTAGCTGTTGGTCATATGTCAACTGCATTCTGCAAAGAACTGATCAATGGATATCCGGGGTCATTGAGGGTTGGATTAGTTGGCAATGGCGACATGTTACCAATTCATATCGCCGTATGCAACACTGAGAGGAGAGCTGACTCGGTTGATACCATCGAATTAATGCTGGAACGAGATCCTGACAGTATTAATGCGAGGGATGGGCAAGGCCACTTACCGATACACAAAGCAGTCTCATGGGGGACAAAGGAGGTTGTTGAATTGTTACTTACTCTTAATCCTGTCGACGCATCAAGGGAGGATGACTCTGGGAAGTTGTTGTTGCATGCTGTTTCATCATGCAATAGGTCCGTTGGACTCGTCGGTACAGTTAAGACTATCTTCGATGCTTACCCAGCAGCTATTCTTGCCCTGGACGGAGAAGGCAAAACTCCACTTGACCATGCAATGAGGTCAACAGCAAGAAGCAATCCAAGCCAAAGCCAAAGCATGACTCGTATCATCTCCTTCTTACAAGCTCAACAAGAATATGCTCAAATGGCACAAAATGCAACTGCCTTAACATCTTTGACGAGAGGTTGGCTGTCACTTCATCGTGCATTAAAGGAAAATGCCACCCTAGGATCTATCAAGCTGTTGGTATCTGGAAATCTAGCCAGCTTACAATTACCAACTCGTGATGGGGTCTTTCCCTTGCAAATTGCCTGTGAACATAGCTCAGCAAACGTTGTCAAGCTATTACACGAGCTTAGTGGACATATGTTGGATCAGTGCTCTCCTCTTCATTATGCATGCCGTGGAGGTAACTGTGCTGTCATCAAATACTTGTTTGATTCACATGCCTCGTTGGTTGCATCGGCAGTGGTTACGCCTGATAGTGACGACAAACTTCCTATCCATTTACTCTG
>Ga0075439_11551_pt1 | contig 20368 bp, 17 predicted proteins | sample MintriSingleCell_FD_74264 | JGI IMG/M metagenome (GOLD analysis project Ga0075439, IMG submission 74264) | Marine eukaryotic communities from Monterey Bay, USA to study complex ecological interactions - Minidiscus trioculatus JGI Plate_4_G5... | ecosystem: Environmental > Aquatic > Marine >... | reverse complement strand
CAATTATATCCCAAAAGCAAACATCATCTCCAGAATCCACAATCACATTATGGGAGCTATTGTCACAACAAGAACGGTTCATTTCTGGTATATTGGATTGTCAAAAGACTAGTTTAGATGTTAGGGGAAAGAAGGATGCCAAGGAAACACATCTACGAGAAGCATTAGAAGCTGGTGGCTTTCACAAGATACCAAATGCAGTACCTCTCCCTTCTGCTCCTCACATTTGGATTACTGGAGTGAATTGTCAATCAGCCAAGATGTTCAAGTCTGCTCTATATCCAGCCGTGTTGGACTTTATTGTTGATCATAAAATTGGTGCTGCCAAAAGTTCAACCAAGAAACCAAGCAAGGATACAAAGAAAACTATGTGTAAAGTCATGATTAAGACGGGTGATGATTTGAGGCAAGATCAGCTTGTTATTATGATGATACAGCTAATGGATCGGTTATTGAAGCGTGGTACTCTTGACTTGTGGTAAGTACTCGTCGAGTTATACTGGCTACTGTTCCTATCTTTTTGACATTCACTCATACTTGCCCACATGTACTGCACACTGCACACAGTTTGAGACCCTACTCAATCTTGGCAATGCCCAACAACACAGGACTACTAGAGTTTGTCGAGAGAAGCATACCAGTTAGCCAGATTTTATCTGGTAATAACAATTCTGTCATGGCCTTCTTTCAAAGTGCAGCCCCACAAGAGGGAGCAAGACACTCTGTCAAGGCCGATGTTCTACAAACGTATATCAGAAGTTGCGCAGGATACTGTGTCTTGACATATCTGCTAGGAGTTGGGGATAGACATTTAGACAACATTATGATTCAACCAACTGGCCACTTTTTTCACATTGACTTTGGCTTTATCTTCGGTCGAGATCCTAAGCCATTGCCCCCAGCTTTCAGACTTACCAGGGAGATGGTTGACGGTATGGGTGGAACAGATTCCAAGGAATACAAGCAGTTCTGCTCATTGGCTTGTCAAGCATTCAATGTCCTTCGGAAAAGTGCAGGACTTGTACTGAACTTGCTCCATCTTATGGCTGATGCAGGGATTGAAGATTTATCACACAACCCCTCGGCTGATGCAATTGGCGTAATATCAAAAGTAGAGGAACGATTCAAGCTTGAACTAACAGATGAACAGGCAGAGCAGTTCTTCATCGGTTTGATCAATGAGTCGTTGTCAGCACTAGCTCCTCGAGTAATGGAAGTATTCCATCAGCTTGCTGTTGCTAGGAGATGATGTATTATTTGTGATTGGAGAATACCTCTGACATATACTTTTAACTTTAGAATGTATATATACATCAATAGCAGTACTTTATATACAGTCGATAAACCTCTGTCGTACTCTTACCGAAGTGTTGCTCTATCATACAATCATATCAGGATTTCTCTTTGGCTGTCATTGCTCTGGATGGGCAACTCAGGTATCTAGTCATAGTTTTTTTCATAAAATATTAGTAGACCTGCCTTGACGACGGTTCATCCTATACCTACTCTCTACAACTAGCAGCAATACTGCAATATCGGACGTATTCAGATTGTGCAGCATATTTTATATATTGTTGCAAGATAGCACGCCGCCGCCAAGAAAAAAAGATACCCACAACTACATCAATTTATTAATCGGTGCACCACAACTCACATACACCATTAAATTATTTGTATTGTCAGATTAGTATTATAAGCACAATATATACAATGCCACTATCTTCTCAATCAATCGAAGAAATTCGTCTCATTATCAGTCAGCGTAATACATCACCACGAGGTGTTGCCGATAGTAACTTCTTTGACAGTTCAAGCAGCAATGAAAAAAATAACAATGTGAAAGGTACTCCATCTCAGGCTGATATTGATAAATACACCTCAGAGTTTATTACAGGCGTAATGACGATTGCTGTAACTTACATGGAGTACCGAAGATCCTTGACGATTGTACCCTCTGATGTAGCCGCGGCTTTGAATACCTTCGCAAGTCAAACTACATATAATGTTGATGCATCTGAAAATGACGATAAGTTCACGCAATGGACTGTAGATGACGATATGGATGAAGATGATATTGATGAAGCAATGGACGTTGATATCAAAATACAAGATGTTGAGAAAGTTCGTATCGGTATGATTCAACTGCAGGCAATATTTCGAGGAAAACAAGTGAGAGACCGAGAAGTTCTCTATTATGATTCAGGTTCTGATATGGATGAAGATGATAATGATGATGGATACGATGAAGATGATACCGACGAGGAACAAGACAACAACCAGACGAACTTTCAAAACTTATCTACTCCAATCTTTGATTCAGTATACTCACCCGTAGAGAATATTAGTTTGAAAGATGAAGAGTTTAAGAATCAAACATTTCTACCAATTTTCAATGGAGAAGATACAGACAATGTCTGTAGAATTCACATTTGCAATAGCCATCTTGCAATTGGCGATGGTATCAAATCAGAAGATGATGCAGTAGGAGGAGAAGAAATGGTTGTAATGGGTTTGATGAAGCGTGCCACCTATGCTTTTCTTGTGAACTGGTAAACTGTCTTAGCAAGATGAAGCCAGTGTAGTAAAGTGAAAGTATCAAGTAAAGTAGTACAAATGAGTAGTGAAACCTTCCCTAACATTATCATAGTTTATCTTAGATTAGCTAAAGAGCAAGTCGGACCAACAGTTTGTAAGATAGTCTTCAATCCACTCTAACAATAGTCTTTTCCATATCATCACTGGTATGATATGGATACACTGCATTTGGAAGTGTATGTTGGTCGACATATCTAACAGGTTCACCCTCTGAAGACACTGTCATTGAATTGATTACAAAGCGATCGTGATAAAAGTCTCCACGGATGAATGTTTCGAAAGAAGAGGATCCACTCCAAAAGATTGGAATACTCTCGTCTGTTGCATTCTTCTTCTTGCTATCAAATGGAAAGTTGGGATGGCTATAAACAACTCGATGACATAATAGAGAGTTGTCTGTTTCATTTATCCAAGAAGGAGATGGTTTTGGACATAATGGCTTATCTTTCCGCTCTCTATTCTTCAGCTTCTTATTTGGAAATGTTACATCATCTGCCAAGTCTTCAATGTATACCAAGTTTTCTGCAGGTAGGACTTCACAAACATCATAGGCAGCTGGTATGCACTTCTTAGCTTCGATTCCTAGGGTATCCAAGTTCTTAACTTGATCTTCATTCAAGGGAAATACACCCTCACATTTTCGATGGAGACACCTATGAGTGTGACCGGCAATGATTGCTTTTACATTCTTCCCGAGTACTATGTTTTCCAGCGCATCGTTTAGTCCTTGGGCGGCATGCACAAACAGAATAGTAGCAAGTCCTGCATCATGTGCCTTTTGCAAGTCACGTTCAAGCCATTCAAGTGATGAGTGATACTTGATACTTGCCATCTCATATGTTGGATAGTAATGACTGTGAACAAAGTGATATCTTCCCTCTTCCCATGAGTAGGCCAAACTGGATGAATCATATCGTATAATCCTATTGGTATCAAATGCTGGTATATGACCACAGAATGCACTTTTAAAGTAACCAAGCGCGTGTTCCATGTTGCAATTCGGCGGTCCACCACCAAACCATTCATCACCGCCATACATTGCACCTCCCATGTGTTCAATATCATGGTTTCCCAGAGATGGAAAGTAATACTTTAGGCCGTTGATATTGCTATAGATTGAGTCATATGCTTGCTTCTCGTATGGATGGAAGTACGCTGTTAGATCACCTGCAAGAGATCGAGGACTGATTAGTGAGACTCAGAAAGACATAGCATATATGAAGTGACACAATGAGCTTACCATTCATAATCAATGTACTCGGAATTGGTAAATTCCTACTGCTATTGGTTGCATTCATTGTCTTGCCAATCATCATACTTTCCCAAGCATTCTTCATACGTTGATTGGTATACAATCCATGCTTACCAGTACAACGCCAGCATGAGTCTGATGACGAACATGCCGGTGGTATTGGCTGGTCTCCCATTGCAGCAAACTCTCCATTGAACCAGTATAGCTGAGCATCCGATGCAATTATATACGAAAATGGTTTCATGTCTTGATGCTCTGATGAATTGGTTGTTGATGTAGATGCTCGTGTTGTTGCTGTATTAACATCATATATATTCCCTTCCATTGGCGGCCATTGTATAGATTTTCTATCTATATCTACATTCCCAGCAGGGCATACCAACGATGGGTCTGAACAAGCAGGTGTTAGCTTTTCCATCCCCTCTGTAAAGTAAGGACTGGCTTTGATCTCCATTAATGATATCGACGAGAATGTAATGGTAAATAGTAACAGTACATTGAGTATCAATGCTAGCAATAGTTGTATGATATGGATTGATCTCTTTGATGTGAGAATGGTACAGTATTTGCAACGGGTAGTAGAGTTCATATGTACTGCTGTTTGTTGCTGTTGATTGAATGGTAATCTTACATCATTATCATCATCTTCTTCATCATCAATTTGAAGAGAAGATATACCATCTGTAACACTATCCACTCCATCATTACCATCATGATGAGTAATAGTAGATATTTCTTCCAATTCAACAACTTGTTCATATAATATTCTTCTTTTCTTACAAAACATTACTAATGCAGTGATCTCTGCAGCTAATACTAATGAAGAAAGCGTGATCCAGCTTTTCCAAAAGATTGTAGATTTGACAAACTCTTCTGACCATGTTGTTAATTGTTCACCTGCGCCCTTTTGACAGCGTAAATATGGAAAGGTGGCATCTTTATTATCTTGTGTCATTAGAAGTGTAGCATAATCTGAGTCTATCCACCTTTCTTCTTGCACAGATGATATGGTTTGTGCATCCTCAGCTGAATCAAATATACATACCCAATATACTTTACCGACTGGGGTATCGATTACTGTAGTTTGATGTGGATTGGCAGTATTCAAAGATGTGTATGCACTACTAGTACTGTTATCCATTGATGGAGGGAGATTCCAGTAGCAAAAGTCATTGCATTGTTTAGTGTTTGATATTGCAAACCAACCACTAAAACCATCGCCCGTCTCTTCTATGCAATTCAGCGGATAGTCTTCACTATTTACCATCTTTTATACCTTCTAAACAACAATTAGCGCGGCGGATTAGTGATAGGCACTGCACACCCATTCCACACCCAAATAAAATTATTGAGTAAAAGAGATAATGTAATTTGGTAAACACTTGAGAAGGGGCGGGGGTAAGAATAGTTCAATATTGGAGGTTTGTCGGCGGCGGTAGAGAATATCGTTATCAGTATCACCTAAACAATAATAAATTTGAGTTTAGCGTCGGTGCATCAAGCAATCTTCATACCTTATTGGTACTTTATTATACCTATTATACAATATTATTATATTGATCTGTATAATATATCCCTACAATATCAAATTAACCAAAAATGGTATCATTAGAATTAGAGGCACGGCTCGATAATCTACTCTTCACTGCACAAGCAGAGACTGCAAACGTTGATCTCTTTGCACCTCTGGCAGAAAGTGAAGAGTGTCCAATATGTATGATTCCTCTTCCTATCAAATATATAGACATACAATTCTATTCATGTTGTGGAAAAGATGTATGTAATGGATGCATCTACAAACATGTGACAACGGATAAAGCTAATGGTGTATCTGAGGTGGACGAGTTTAAATGCGCCTTCTGTTGTCAACCACCACCAAAGAATAATGTCAAAGCACTGAAAAAACTAATGAAAAAGAACATTCCTAATGCATTCATGGCTATGGCCGAACATTATGAACAAGGTGATGATGTGGTACAAAGTGATACAAGGGCTATTGAAATGTACATTCGTGCTGCTGAACTTGGACATGTTGATGCGTTTGGAAAGTTGGGTAATTATTATCAAAAGGGTGTTGGAGTGGAACAAGATGGGTTTAAAGGTTTACAGTATTGTCAAATATCTGCAAAGAAGGGGTCGATACAAGCTCATAAAGCACTTGCACAGGAACACGAGACAAGGGGAAACGTCGATGAAGCTGTTAGACATGCAACAGTAGCTGCAAGTGCAGGTGATCAAGAATCAATGGACAACTTGATGAATGCATATAAAGATGAATCACTGTCAAAAGAGGAACTAACAGAAACTCTACGTGCTTACCAGGCCTCAAGTAATGCAATGAAGAGTAAGGATCGGGATGATTATCGTTTGTTTGAGGAAATGCATCCTATGTGATCGTAGAGAACTCACTCCGCCGGCCATCTTCTCAAGTGAGTTTGTTGGGAATTATGATAAGTTGCAAAAGGTTTATGAAATGTAGACTATTGACTATTGAGAGAAGACTTAGTTTACATATACACAATACAAGACATTATCTATCTCCTTCTTCCAACACCTCCTCCATTTTGAGCTAATGATTCGATCTTTTCCCAATCTTTCTTCAAGTTATTAGCAGCGGAATTATTATTCCCTTTGGCAGTATCATTGCCAGTACGGCCTAGTGCCTCACCACTCTTCCACCCCATTTTCTGAAGCAATTTATTCCCCACATTTGTATCATTGTTAAGTGTCTCTTCGGGGCGGATAACCTCAACAGGCTTGCTTCTTTCAGGTGCAGCACCCGAGCCAAGACTATGTGCAAGTAGTGCTTCGGCATGAGACGACGAGGACTCGGGTGCATCGCTGCCAAACATTTGCCGTCTTTCCTTAGACCTATCTCGGTAGGATGTATCAGACTCTTGCTTGGTTTTCTTTTTGGCAGCATCGGCAGCATCGGATGCAACTTTTTTAGCTAAGTTCTCCTTGTGCAACGCAGATAAGTTCTCATGCTGCACTAACTTCTCTAAAGTTGCAAACTTGCGACGGCATAGAACACAGATTGGTTGACCAGACGTTGTCGTCTTCACCTTTTTGGATGGTGGTTGTTGTACATCAGTACATTTATCTTCCTCTTTCATTTCCTTCACTCGGTCTGACCAGATGTTCATATCCTTTGCATGCTTCTTATGAGATTGGGGCACTAAAGAGGCGACGGCATTGTTTTCTGCCACTGCAGAGATGGCAGACTCCTTGCGTTTAATACTATTCTCCTTGATGAGTCTCGTCTTTTCCCTTGCAGCAACCTCATTCAGAGATTGGATGCCACCACCTTTTGGGGGCGCTGTTTTAAGACTAATGGCAATCTTCTTCTTTGGCTTTTGTTCTTTGTCAGTAGCCTTGTCGTTTGTTCCACTGGAAGTTTCAGTTCCTTTTCCAGGAGCAGCGGTCTGGCTAGCAACCCCACCAACAGGCTGAAACACATGTGGCTTCTTATCTGCTTGATATGTAAAGTACTGCTGCTTCTTGTTAGAGTAATACAACTTGGTCTTGGGATCATAAAAGAAATCCGAGTGTGGTTCATAAAACATTCCCGACCGTGCATCAAACATGAAAGATCCACCCGATGACTCAAAGTGTGGCGGCCATTCTGGTTTCTTCTTGTCTTGCTTTTTACGTGGACGACGACCAAAGTCGTCTTCGTCTTCTTCTTCATATTCCTCACGGCCACGGCGAGATTCACCACGGCTTGCAAAGTCATGTAAATCATCCCATCGACCATCCCGACTACCACTGCGGCGGCGGTCGTAGTAATCATCATCATCATAACCTCTTCCTCCCGGATAATTCCGATGATTACCTTCGAAGGAAGAACGTCGATCCCTTGAAGATGGCCTATCACTACCCCCTCTTCCTTCACCTTTCCAAGTTCGACACCGAGGACAGCATTCATCTTGTGGATAATTATCTAATCCACACTAATAATGCAGTGTATCAAGAATTGCGTGCCCCAGCAGTAAAAAATCAAAATTGGTTAGAGATCAGATCATTAATATCATATAATTGACTCTGGAAGCAAAAACAACTGATAAGTTGCAATCTAATACCCAAATAAATTCACCTCCATACATCTCCAACCTTGCTCGTCACCCCTAATACGATCATTATAATGATTGTTATCCTTTTTTTTTGTATGCAAGAACAATTTTGGTTAGCATAATTTGCACATGATATGTGTACCAAAATTTTAATAATTGCAATAAAATATCATCCGTTTGGATAATGACTTTGAGATAATGTCATTCACCTCCATATCCCTCCAATCCTCTCCACCCCTACCGTATACGCCATGGCGTTGTCCACTGTCCCTATCATCAACTCTATCTCTGCGATCACCATTCTGTGAAGTTTTAGGTGTAGGATACCCCCTTTGATTATTCTTCATACTCGCAGCTGCTGCATTATTAAAGGAGATAAAATCAAAGAATATATGTCAATATTAATCGGGGTATAAACTTTGATTGAATCATCTTTATCAATATATTAGATAAGTTTCAAAATCACATCAGAGGTAAGTTGTTGATAAACAGCCCTCGCTCGCATACCATCTTGGTATCCTCTATCTCTATCACCGCGCCGTGAATCTCTCTCTCCACCACCACCACGGGCATCATTACTTGATGCGGGAGGTTGATGAGGAGCTCCCCAGCGACTACTCATTATATGATTGCTCTCTAGAGGTACAGTTAGATCAGCAACAAAGTTATCAAAGTACTTAACTTTTTACAAACAAAACGACGGACAGACTCCTATAAATGGTACCTACCTCTTGCTGTCCGTGTGCGGCAAATAAGAGGTACTTAGGTGAACAAAAACAAAGCACATAGTCATAGAATCAACGCCATTAAATACTCCTATCAACATTACACAACTCCATAATACCATTCCTACTTGCCGTATATAATTTGCTACAAAATCGGTACCATTCAGCTTAATACGATATCTCAAACTTAACAAAAAGTTGAGATAAAAAAAATACAACTTACTACCACCACTGCAATACATATACACCCACTATATTATTAAATTATACTATATAATAATAAATATCATGGCAGACAATGACTTATTCGGAGATTCATCCTCAGACGAAAACACAGATGATTTACTAACAGCAGCTGCCAAATCACAACCAATTGCCCGTCCCAAGAAGGATAGTGGTACTACTAAAAAGAAGAAGGCAACTAACAAATCTCAACCAGATGCAGATAATGACTCTGATTCGGATTCAGATTCCGATTCAGATAATGAAGCGGCAGGATTATTCGATTCATCAAGTGAAGATGAAGATGATAGTCCTGTTAAGAAACGTACAAAGTTGGGTGGTAAGAAGAAGAAGAAGGCTGATGCTGCTGCTACTAAAAAAAGTAAACCTATCAAGAAGGATACACGTTCGAAGCAAGAACGTATGGAAGCACTGGCACGAAAACGTGCTGCTGGAGGCGGCACAGGTTCTCCTGATAATAAAGATAAACCACGTAAGAAACGTTCCAAACCAAATAAGGAAATTGATCCCAATAAACCCAAGAAGGGTGAAGATGGATATGAATCAACAGAGTCCTACGACTCTGCAACATTCCAACGTACTAAAGATGATGATGATTTTATTGATGCCGATGATGAAGATCCAGATGCATTAAAGGAATTATATGCCGAACAGAAATTTGAGGAAGTTGATTCCGATATGGAAGAGAAGGAAACGAAGAAGAAAAAGAAGAGTAGTGGAAGTGGTAGTCGTAAGAGTTCGGGTGGTGGATTAGATAAAATATCACTAAGTGATGATGAAGGTGATGAAACTACCAGTGCAAGTAATGCATTAAAAGCGGCAGTGAAACGTATGCAAAAGAAGAAGAAGGAACAGAAGAAATTACCACAATTGGAAGAGGAGGGGATTGTATTCTTAAAACAAATGGAGGTGGCGGCTGATGCTGATGATGAAAGTATTAAGAATAGACAACCGGCGGTGAAGAAGTTGGGTATGTTACAACAGGTTATGGATACGTTAGCCAAGAAGGATATGGTACGTGTATTATTAGATTTGGAATTATTATCAATATGCAAACGTTGGATACAACCATTACCCAATGGTACATTGGGGAATGTTACATTACGTCGTCGTATTATGGAATCAATAGCTGCCATGTCAGGTGAGAATGGTATTAACTCTTATGATTTAAAGAAATCTGGATTTGGTAAGGTAGTAATGTGCTTGTATATGCACAAGAGTGAAACACCCGACATGAAGAAAATGTTAAAGGGTATAATTGAACAATGGAGTCGTCCCATCTTTCAAAAGAGTGGTGATTTGCGTCATTTGGAAAGAGCACAGCGGGATCGTGCCACCTATGATCAGCCTAGTGGATTACTAGAAGAGAAGCGTAGGTCAAGTGGTGGTGCGGGGCGTAGTGCACCAGTAGGACGTGGTGTCAAGACCGAAGATGAATTAAGCCGTATTATTGCATCAGGGTCAAAGGCAACTGCTGAAGTTGGTAATAATCGTGTTCGTGTACCATTCTCGAAAGGATTTCAATATTCGGTTAGACCCGAGAGTCGTAAGGGTGATGTTGGTGATAAGCGTAACTTGGTTAGTGCCAAGGCATCCGCGGCGGCTAATGGGAGTATGATGGGTGATGGTGATCGTGAGAAGAGGGACGCCTTGAGCAAGAAGATGGCAGACAAGAGTCGAAAGACTAATAAACAAAATCAGAGGAGTGCCAATATTAGTATTGAGGGACGTGCGGTCAAGTAAGGAAGTAGAGTAAGTGGAAAGGTAGTATTGAATCAATCAGAAAGGGTGTGATATATATGTTTTACAATATCACTGGAAGATTACCCAAGGCTACATAGTGGTAGTGGTGAGAGAGGAAAGGATCTGATCTTACAATGAAGTATCCAATAGAACAAAAATAAGGTGCACTTAGCATTCTACCTATCTTGCTTATACTTTCTCTCTACTCTCTCTCTCTATGTCTAATGATCTTTGTCTACTTTGCTTGATACAATCCTTCATGACTATTTAGCTATCTAATTGGTACGAAGAAAGGAGGTCTGAACCTCAATGTCATCTTCAGACTCAATACCACGGCGACATGATTTACTATTGCTATTGCAGCCCCAGCTAGCATTGCTATTCTTTGGCGCTCCAGCACAAAATCCTTCGTAAGCTCCGGGGCCTGTCCAGCAGCAGTTGCCTCCTATGATTTTTCCGTCATTAAAAAAAAAAGAGGATAAGATTGTGCAGAAATGATATTGGATATGAAACATAACCTCGACTTACCTGAGCATGAAGGAGTTCCACTACCCTTATAATCTGATTGATCACATCCCCATGTGCACGAAACCTGGTCTCCAGTAACACCCCTTTGCGAGCATCCTCCTCCTAATCGAGTGGTAGATACAAGATATGAGTACGAGAATGAGGGAAAACGAAAGAAAAGAGATAGATGATCTCTTCAATGTACTCACCCGTACAAGTAGGATTGTGTGAACCATCCTGATTGCAACCGTCTGTAACACAAACTGGACTATCTAAGCCCTGCTGGTTACATCCACACGAACCATACATACAGATACACGAGAGAGAGAATCGATATTAGAAAAAGTGACATATAAGATGTGCACAAATTTTCGGAAGATAAACTACTAGAGAGATAGCACTCACCCACGATCTAACGAACTACCGAGACATGTTGCACCTGGAACCTCACAGCTAGTTAGGTCTTCACCATTCGTAGACACACAATTAGGAGGTAGGTCACCGATATTCCCGGCCTGATCTACTGCCTTCTTTGTTGTAGAAGATGCCGCCTTAGTGGTCTTCTTTACAGCACCTCCACCAGGAATTACTTCACCATTCACCGCCGTCAGGAGGAGAAGCATATGTAGAGATGGGATGAGATTCATGTTAATGTTGTGTTCGACGAAGAGAGAAGATATGATATGTGATAGTACGAGATTTTATGATGTTATTCTTGATGACCAATATCTTTTATGAGCAAACATCATCATCAAAATGAATCGTTGCAATTGCAAGCTGCTTTCGGTCAAGATATTTCTTAGTAGTAGCCTTACTGTTGACGGTGGACGCGTTGCTCTCTTCATATTATCCCTAAAACAGTAAAATCCTTAAATCGAATTGTGAGATACCTGAAAGAACTTGTTCACAGATAAGAGAGAATAACGAGCCCTGTTGAGGTCGATCCGTAGACCTCAAAAACTAAGGACCACCCCAATGAGAATCATGTTGTGCATGCTGAAAGGAGAAGAGCTTGTTGTGAGGCTGGTAGTATCAGTAAACACAACAATACCAGATGTCATCACAACCACAAACAACACTACTTATAGGTGGTTCCAATGGTACCTCGACCCTATGTGCCATCTTAGGAGATAAAAGTAAACACACAAACACAAATCATACACTCCGAGTTGCAACTCGTTCATCGAATAAATACCTAGACAATGGAAGTCCACGTACATGGAGATGCAAAGAGAAGAAACATCTAAGTGATGTCGTCGCCGCTGACTTTTTACCAACAAGAGTTTTCACGCATGTCGGTGCACCAGATTCAGTATTCGTGTATGGAAATGCTAACGAAAATAATACCAATGACGAGAAACCCAATCATAATACACCATATAACTTATCACCATTGGAACAGGCAATATCCGGTATATCCGCACCAGATAATGGTGGTGTGGCGGATATTATCATATTAGCATGCCCAGTCTCCGCCCATTTATCATTACTAAAACGTATTGCAATTGCAATGTATAATTTAAATTCCAAACATTTATTAGGTACTAAGACACGACCACCTATATTAATTGGCACATTGTATGGAGCTGGTGGATTTGATTGGATGACACGGATTGCATTTACATCACAGCGGCCATCTAACTTTAATGGTTGGGATCGAAGTTTGGGATTGTTTGGATTAAAGGCTTTCCCATACCTTACAAAAAGTTTACAGGTTGGTGAGGTTACATTACATGGTCGGTTTCCACAGTTACAAGTGGCTGTTACACCTAGTACGCCATATATGCGTCATCGTACAGGTGTATTATTAGATCGGGTATTGCAAAACTCAGCAACTGGTAAATCATTAGAATTCTTAGGCTTGAGTAGTAATGAAGAATTGGGTGGAGATGGTACTGTTGTTGAAGAGAGTTTGATATTGAAACAGCAGAATAATAGTAGTGGTGGATTATTGGGATACGGGGTAGGTATCGAGGGTGTTAATAGTGCAAGGAATGCAATGTTATTGGCAGCACAGACACACAAGTCTATCAAGGAAGCTAAGGAGGGAAGTTCCGGTGCACCGAATACCATGCCTCCTGCAATGACTATCACTAGCAACAATACAAACCAACAGCAGCTTACCAATATCACCCCAAGTTCACCTACACTAGACTTGCTATTAACACATTCCCTATCAGATCACGCGGATCCAAACTCGTCACTTGGATTCTTGACTTGTACATTAAACTCAACAAATCAAATATTACATCCATGCATCCTAGTTGCATTATTCGGTAGTGGAGATAAGGATGGTACAATTACATGGAATCCAAAGAAAGAAGGAACGGCATTACCAAGATTCTATGCCGATGGTGCTGCCAAGCCACTGGCTGGTCAGTTGATCACTGCAATTGCTGGCGGTGAAATGTACTTTGTTCTTGATGCTTTAGAACGACTATTAAGTCCTAGAGAATATGATCCAATCACAGCCTTGCATGGTGGTGAACCTGTTGGACGGAAGGTAATGAATTGGCTGGGTAATAGTCCGCATGAGTTAGGTGAGAGAAGTGGATTGACCGGCTTGGCATTGAGGAAGGAATGGCAGAGTTTATTTGGAAAGGTTGGTGACGAGACTGGCAGCAGTAGTGTTGAAGAAGAAGAGGACGAGAGTAGTTCGGTTGGCAATGTACCAGGTCTCATTAACCGAGAGAAACTCCTAGCAAAGCTAATGAGCATGGGACTTTCTCACAATTCACGTCTAAATGCTGTCTTGTCACCATGCATTGTTGATGAATCATCCAAGAATAGTCCAGACGGGACTATTCGCATTAAGCCAAATACCAAGACAAGATTCTTCACGGATGATACACAACATGGTTTATGCATCATTCTAGGATTGGCAGAACTGTTAGGGTTTGATTTAGAAAGAGATATGAAGACAACATTGTATGTTGTTCGGAAGCTACAGGCCTGGATGGGTAAGGAATTTGTACTACCAGAGAACAAGTCTGATGCTAATGGCAAGATTGTTAGTTCTGCAAGGGATGTTGCCGAAACATCTGCTCCTCAAGCGTTTGGTATACATAATATTCAAGATCTAAGACAATTCTTGAGATTAGATGTGTTTGGTGAGATGCATCAGACTAGAGCAGAGGATCGATTGAAGAAGAGCGGGTTGGTATCTAGGCTATAAGTATAAGTGGTATATGTAGATCTTTGTTGATGTTAACAATAAGCTAATCTTTGTTTCTGAGATAGCTATGTCATCATAGATCTACATCTTCAAAACTTATTGACTGAATCTCACATGTTCTACATTCCTCTTAGTTATGTTTTGCTCACTAGTCCTCCATGTACATATAAATACCAAACACATTACTATCACATTCTCATTCACCAACTAAGGGAGCGTTCGGGTCTTCTGTTTCAAATATGATCTGATCCAATATGGGCCCATCACTGCCTCTAGATAACGACCCAGCTAAACACGGCAAGAAAGAGTAAACAAACCCCTTGCATCCATGTCGGCGTGTATTGCTATAAGCCTATTTGATATAAAAGTTTCACAGAAAAGATTGAAATGTTTAGAATACAAATGTCAAAAGCTTTGTAAACACCCTGCATATCAAACAATACTTACATTCCGAGCGAAGTAGAATATAGCTTCTCTGTAATATATAACTACCCAAATAAATGCAAATATAATTACAATATATAGAAATAACCAACCAATCTTGGTTGCCTCCTTTTCAATCTCACTTTCTTCATCATCGGGAGGGGCTGGGATATACTTTTTAGTAGGAGCATGAGTAGTTGGTGGCGTTGGTGAGGGTACTGGATTGCTAGCCGGATTACCATGTGCACAACTATCGATACCTTTAATGCAAGCGAACTCATGGGAATATTTCATACATTCATCTAAAGTGCCCGTGGGACATGGTTTGCATAATGCCATTGCGCTATCGACTGATGATCCACAGAAATAGTTGTCTGGATTTGATGTAGTATTCGTTGTATTCGTAGTATTTGTCAATGTGATTATATGAATAGGATTTCTATTGTTATTTAGCAAATTTTGATTTTGTTCTGTTTGTTGCAATCTTCGAATATATGTTGATGAATGTACCGATTTCGAGCTGCTACCGCAAGACAGCGGTATTAATAGGCATAGATATAGTAAACATGAGATAAACCGATTCATATTAACCATTCTTCTCTTATAAAACTGGGCCGCTTCCTCTGTATTGCTTGCCTTTTGCAATTGTTTTAGAAACTTCTATAATAACTAAGTAATAGGAAACTTCATAACTCTCAAAATAGGAGAAGTACATAGATTAGAAGTTGATCGGCATTACTATTGCAATTGGTCACGGCGGCATATCCATATGGCATAGGTGAGAAGTTTTGTAATTTATTTATGAGTGGCGGCGGCGACGGGGGGGGGGGGACAAGGATGGGTATGTCTCAAGCCATCGCTTTGCTGCTACGTAGTGTAGATAAGTGCATATCTTATTCTTTATGTCGGCAGATGTTTATTGGTATATTAATACTAATATATCGTTAACATATCATGCATCATAAAGTTGCAAGCATTGTTTCATATATCTGACCTCTTCTCTCTATTTGTTCTATCTCCATGACATCGATAGTAGTTGACTATTGCAACAGTTCAGACTTAATAATATATCCACACATCTCCTCAACAATAATGATACGTTCCGCGCTATGCAGCCGCAATTCGAGAGAAGTAGTTTTTAGGTCTCGGAAAGCATTCTTTTCAACCTCCTCACATACTGATGAAGAATTTGCAAATATTGATGACATTGAACGAATAGTGGCTGACAATAAGGATGATGCATTACACTTCTCACTGTCAGGCACTGGCCCCGCATTCTTTTCGTGGATGGTGGGTTTCTCTCACGGCCTACGAGAATCTGGACTATTATCATCAGCTTCAAGAAAATCAACAAATCATTTAATTGGTATTAGTGGAGGTAGCATGTGTGCAACTCTTCTAGCTGCAGATTTCGATCTATCTTCCAACTCTGATGTTATGTTATGTGGACAGGAACAGAGTGATAGATGTCGCGATGGGAAACAAAAGTTAGGCATGCTAGTTAGTAATATGATGGATGATTTGATTGATGATGCAGCAGCTCAAAAAATCACCAACAACAAACAAAGAAAAGTACATGTTGCAATGGTAGGTGCTCCTGAAGGTAGTTTGTTGAAAGCATACAAACAACATATCAAATTATGCAGCAACTTTACAGATAAGGAAGATATAAGAAATGCCGTGTTAGCATCAACACATCTTCCATACTTATCGAATGGAAATGCAACTACAATGTATCGAGGGAGAGAAGTTGTTGATGCGGGTATTACAGGAAAGTCCGCGTTTTTATTGTTTTATGATATGAATTCGTGTGTTCAGACTTTAGTCTCAGCGACTTGGCTGTTTTATTTGGCCTTGAATTGTCTTTATTGATTGCCCTTGTATATCACGTACTAACATATGTTATAATCTCCTCTCTTTCGTCATCATAAACTGCCAGGACAAATGTTTGTGCCGACAAAGGGCAAAAGCTTTGTGAATATTAACATCTTCCCACCACTCGATTATCCATTGTCAAATGAAAATGCATTAGGACAATACGTCGTTCAAATGTATTCAAAATTGAACAACAAGGCAAATGGTACGATACACGCTCATCCATACCTTGCTAATGACTTTGGCTTGCACATCTTTGGATTAGATGATATGCTAGTAAGGCCATTGGAGAAAGATGAAGCACTTCGGCGTCATCAATTGGGATATCAATCATTCCTATCATGGTTTGAGTTGTATAAAGCATCACAAAAAGTATGACAACAATGAGGAAACGGACATGACATCTAGCTTTACATACTCTACCATATTGGATAGAAGCGAATAGAGGAATCTTTCAGCGATGATTGGTATCCGCCAGATAGCGATATAAATAGGCATAGTATGTATAGTAAACATAATGAGATAAATCGTATTCCTCTATCTTACTTCACCTTGATGGAAGTTCTAAAGAGGAAACTTCTACTGATAGAGAAACTTCATAATTCGGAGTCGAGAGATTTCAGATATTTGATTGCAACTTGCAACTATTGACCCACGGTGATATATCCAATGGCTAGGTGAGCAGTTTTCAATGTATTTTTAATGGTGGTGGCGGTGGCGTCTAGAAGAGGAAAGCTAAGACTATGATACCCACTTGCTAGTATCAAAAGTCAAATCTTAATATTGTCATTGCAAGTGATTTGGTTGATGAGGAGGCCGTGTTGTGATACTTACATACATTCATAATAGTCCACATTGTAACCTCAACATATTGAAAGGGTGTAAAGGTCTGACGAGAGATTATAAATTTCGAACATATCATGTGTCACTTTTTTGTGATAAGTACATACATATCTGAATATCTAACCTCTTGACACCACCTATTGTTATCTCTCCATAGCAACTCTATATAGACAAGGACGATTCTTCTATATGTTTAATAGTTCTCTGTGGTAGTATATCCTAAAAAAAAATGAAGATTATATCACGTATTACCATTTTCCTTCTTGGTTCATTTGTCGAGAAATACGCCTACGCAGGGAGATCAACATCGGACGAGTTAGTTGATAATTTGATTGAGAAGTCAGTTAATGCAACGTCTGAATATGTGGTGAAAACAGGCTCAATCAATAAGCTTCTCCACAATAGCTTCAATACTAAACTCAAACATATGCCTCCATCGGACGCTGTCGAGAGAGTTAAGCATGGGATGGGTTTTACAACACATATTGTTGAATATATTAGTGATGGTAAAAGGCCGGATGATCAGCAAAGATATGTTATGGATATGATGGGGGAAGGGTTAGTTACCGTACTCATTGATCTTTTGAACCAATGCGGAGAAAAAATGAAAGATGTTGTGGAAACGGAGGAAGTCATTCCATTCTCTCCCCGTCGTCCTATCATGGCCAAAGGAGAAATACTTGAAGGATATTTATACAACCCGAAGCCGTGGCTTGAAATTCTAGTTGGATTGATCGGGAGATCTGAATTGCCCATTGGGAAGAAGAAAATGTTCTATATGAAACGCAAAGTTGCAAGGAAGATTGGACCTCTGATTTCATGTCTGCAGGATGATATGAAGAGACAGTTCTTCCAAGTAAACGCGTTTTGGCACGATGCGTATTTCTTATCGATGGGACTTTTTACCCATCTTGTTGGACTCAGAGGACATGATGACTATTGCCCGGAGATTATTCCTATTGTAGTAGAGCATGATGGTCTTATTGAAATGTTAATCCAGTGTATATTCTGGGGAGAGAATCGGCCAGAGATTATAAAAGAATCACATCTTGACATAGGAGCACAAGCCCAAGTTGCCAATTATGCTGGATCTGTTATTGAGCAGATTATGCTCTTAGGTGAGATGGACGATAATCCGGTTGCAGTTTACTATACTGGAGCGGGATATGATATTAATATGAAGATTTGTGGGACTATGATAGGAACTAGCAATACCACATTCCCTGTTGGAATTCTATCATTACTCAAAGGTGGCAAGACCAACGAGGTAATGAACAGCAGACCATGGTTTCTTGACAAACCAAGTATGTGGAATATCATGACATCTCTGGGAGTGACGGGTTGTGTGACCGATGAGATATACAGAGGACTTGTTGAGGTTGGAAACCGCGATGACATTTCATTCGACGATGCTACACATGTAGTAAAACTAGGCATGGAAATGAGCCATCTTTTTTCCGCAGATGCAATGCAAAAGCCTCTCGATAGTCGTATGTCTTTGGCTATACAAGAAGGCATGTTCGAGTTGATTCTAAAACTTCTAGTTCGGTTCAAGAGTCAAGCCAGCTCCAGGAGTCATTTCGTTAATCACATTGGCATGTTTCTCCAAGCGGCACTGAGTGTGTCTCAATACAACCTTTGCACTTTAGCAATTGCCCAGAGACACGATAGTATTACCGCAGCCCTGAAGGAATATGACGAAGACCCTACTCCTCCTCTTAGGAGTGCAGTTACAGTTTATAATGATATTGGATCAATGATACGATCAATGTTAGATTTGAATGATCCAGAAGATGTCGAGGACTTGAAAATGCCTTGCTTTGACTGCACTCTTGAAAAAGACGACGATCTCTGTCAGAAGTGTAACGACGCTTGCTTCTGCACCGATGACTGTGAGGTACAACATTGGGAGTCAGAAGAAATGAAAGGTTCTTGTTCTGAGATGACTATGACATCGATGGATGACATTACCGCATTACAGAAGAACTCTTTTAAGATCATGAAGAAAGTACTATCAAACGAAAACACTCGTTCTCAAATATTGATTGATGCAACTGTGATGGGTATAGATATATTGGACTGCGCTGTGTTGATTGATTTGAGGACACCACCACTATCTGTTGATGTAATTGATCCAAATCAACCAAGAAAACCAAAGCATGATCACCTCCTTGTTATTGTTGTTCAAAGAGACAGGGACAGTCCGCTATCACGTCCGGATGATCCGTTGTCAATTCCAATGCCTGGAGTTGGAGATGCAAATGCAGTTACTGCGGCACACACGGAACAAATGTCTAGCGCTTACTTCTTCCTCACTACGTCGTGGCCTGTTGCTCACGAAGAGTTGAAGAATCATTTTGCTGGAAGGATCCATGAACTTCGAGAGAATCCACAAATTGGAAGAGACTTCCTTGATACATTGAAGGATGCTCATGCCAGACAGTTTTTTGAACAGATCATCAGGAAGAACACCCCTGAGATTGACGAGGCTACTCTCCACGAGGTTGTGGAGCAACTTGTTCAAGATCTCAAGACTGGGAAAATGAATAACCCTGAATATTTCAAGGATACGGGGAAGGATATCAAGAAGTACTTTGATGGTGTCCACGATGAGCTATGAACCTAAGAAAGAATGATATGAGAGGACAAGAGTATACATACATTCAGTTATTTATAAAATAGAAATTGTCTTGCTTCTATATTCTATATCCTCTATGCATGATATAGGGATACATTCTACATTGCATTTAGTTTCAATTACTTTTATAAACCTGAAATAAGAATTGTTGTCGTGTTAGTGAAATAAGAATTGTTGTCGTGTTAGTTCAATCATCTAGCTTTACATACTACTTATAATGACTTCATGGGAATCCACTTAAACGGTTATTAATGCAAAACAGTCATTTTTTTTATC
>Ga0075439_12303_pt1 | contig 20369 bp, 19 predicted proteins | sample MintriSingleCell_FD_74264 | JGI IMG/M metagenome (GOLD analysis project Ga0075439, IMG submission 74264) | Marine eukaryotic communities from Monterey Bay, USA to study complex ecological interactions - Minidiscus trioculatus JGI Plate_4_G5... | ecosystem: Environmental > Aquatic > Marine >... | reverse complement strand
ATCAATTCTTATTTCAAGATAATGTCTTCAAGTTAAATGATTTCAATATGGCCAAGCCAATTATGACAAATGTTAGTGCATCAAGTGATAGTATTTGTACATTTGATAATTTTGGCAAACAGAAGTATATATGGAAAGGGAGGAGCCTCGAAGAGTTTCAGAAGATTTCGGGCTACAAATACTATACCCCACCTACTCCAATGAATATAGATACTTGGATGATGGGTACAGTGTTGTATACAATATACACTGATCAGTATCTTTTCGAAAACCCTAAACAATTAGATATGAAAGAAGCTGCAATCAAAATGATGCTTGGCCAAAGATCACCCATTCCCAACAAACTACAAAGCAGTACTGATCCATCCTATATTGCAATGAGGAAGACATTAGATATGTGTTGGGCACAAAAGTGGCAAGAAAGACCGTCTGCTCAAGATATAGCAACCTACTTAATGGATGAACTGCGAGAAATTAAAGGAGAAGTTGACCCAGATCTCAAAATAGTATTACCTGAGAGAGATCCATTACAACAGGCTACTGATTCTGATTTCATGCGTGTTAATTGTGATACGAAAGGCTACGTCAAGAATTGCCATTGATGTTATATTCATTATATAAACTATTTTAAAACCTAGTATCCCTAAAAACAAACAAATTATATCACACTGTTTCATCGTATCCTATTCCACTAGGCTTTGCTAATGACGACTTTCCACTTTTATCCCAATGTACTTCTCTCATTGGCAACTCTTTGAACTGATCTGAGAATGGCGCAGGGTCATCACCATCATACACATGCCTCAACATGGCAATATTGGATTCATCGATTTGCGAACAATATGCACCAAAGACGACACGGATATCCACGGCCATATCGTCATGATTATTATCATCAGGATCGTAATACATGCTCGGTCTCGTCTGGTGATACCCGAAGTCACCCATGGCATACGCTATGTCTTTCAAGTAATGTACTCCAATCACTGTGTTCATGTTCTCAGACATGATATCAAGCTCGGGGTCTGTACCCTCTACTGTAATAATTGGAAATACTATATTCCATGACTTGTCCTCTGTAGCATAAATATCGCTATGCATCTTGCTTTTGTCACAATGGGTCATGCCCATGTATGAACTGTGAAAGCACGTCATGTTATCGTATCCAAACCTCTTTGCAATACCATTGACAGCTAGATCAAAGCCTGCTTTACCAAGAGCCGCCAGAATGTCTTTTCTTGCATGCTCATTCCATGCGGCGACAAAATGCACTTTCATATGTAAGACAGAGCAGTGTATATGAGTTTGAGATGTAAAGCTTGCTATGAACTGGAGGATACGTATCAGACTTACTGTTAAAGTTCCAACTGTCAGACTTGTAACGATGCGCAAACACCTCCATTTGCTGATCAATCTTAGACGTTTGATTCACTAGGTTCTCCGGCGAGTAGACACTGAAGCCGTCACTTGGTAAATGATACCCCTGATGGTGTTTGTAATCACAACATGAAACAAAAGTATGTTTAGTAGAGAAGCATATCACATATGATGTGAGCATCACCTCGAAAACTTACCTCTTGTTCAGTCAACAGCTTTCGATATAGTTCAACAACTCCCTTTTGTTCACTATATTCCAAGAACTTATCACTGAATCCCTTCTCCAACCCTACTACATATGCATACTTGCTACCAACGGGTTTCCCATTATGCTTCCATGTCATGGGAAGTGCTACTCCTCGAGGCAGCGCATCTAAGTCTTGAAGCTCGGCAATCTCGTATTTATCTGTAGTGTTCAACCAGTTATCGGGAAATAAAGATTCAGGTACATTTATAGCATGACGAAAGAGAGAATCCCGAGCATACGGGTGACGACCACTATATTCCTTCCAGGCCTCTTCCCATAGATCGCCATAATCGATGAGTATCTCTTCGCCATTATGTATATCTCTCAAAGCAACATACTCAAAGGCTAGCTTGCCTGAGCGTTCAATTACATCAATTGGATGATCGTTCAACCATGGATTTGGGCTCTTGAAATTCATTTTATCAAAGTTAGTACTAAAATGATTGCCAGTTTGTGAGTATGTCCATTCAAACAACTTGGCACTATTTGATCCATCCTTAGGCCATTGTACTTTGACATTAGCTCCTTTACTCTTCGGCTTGATGCTCATCATTGGACCTCCGTGGTTGATGTACGAAGCAAGAGGTGCACTCGGTACCAAGTACAGTGGTGAGTCTGGATGTGAATAGGCATGGTTGAGGAGTAACTCAGTACCAACGACTTTGTTCTTGTCAATGATGTTTCGTACAAACTCCTCTGTAGAGTTAGACTTGTAGATGACAAAGTCATCTTCTTTCACTGTATTAAGTTAAAGGTAGGTCGTGAGTAGATATATCATGCATCAAACACATCTTTCATTTGTAGAAACTTACTTGCAATGAGCGGTGAAGTAATTACGACATCTCCTCGACTTATATGTGTAGTTGCAAATACGCCACGACCAGCTGATTGTATAGTTGACTTGTCTATCCTGAGTCTTCCAGAAGATAAGCAAACGCCGTTATCATCTAGCCAAGAGAGGTCTTTGATGATACCCAGCTTGCTGTCAATGTCTAGTGAATCGTTGTCATCGGCCGTGTTTGTATTATTCTCTTCAGCTGCTTCTTTTTCTGATGGATGATAGTCATTGAGACGATACTCAGAATATGGCTTCTCACCGTTCTTAATGTTTGCACTGGAACTATCGGTCGCTATACCTTCTGCCAGTCGATATCTTTTCGCCCTTTCAGTGGGAAGTTCTTCAGGCACTTGATATAGCTCCTTGGCATCTAACTGATCCCATTTCTTATGTATGCCGTCAACAAATCCCTTCTTCTCGCGTGATCCAGTATAACCATTCTTCTTACTCTTTATTATCATTTCGTTCTTCACTTTTTGTATCTTATTCCATGTACTGCCATATGACAGGATAAGCTCCTCACCTTCGATAATTCCTTCTTTATTAATGGCATTATACTCAACACCTTTGTGTGGAGTTACAGCCCCTGCACCCGCGTCGTATGGAAAGACTTGTATGGTGTTTGCATAGATATCAGTAATGACAAATAAGTAGATAATGTATATCCATGAGCACAACTCTCAGAAACTTACCTCCATTAAACTCAGCTTTCGACTGTATCTTCTCTATATTATCTAGTGTATCATGCGAGTTAACCAATGAAGCTATACCTGGAGCAAATGATGAGATTGCAACTTCCTCATAGTCATCCATGTAAAACAAAACACCGTCTTCTCCTCCTGCATCGTTTAAACCCTCGTCAAACTCCCACATTGGTCTTGGTACCTTTGGAAATGCAGTGGCCGCAAAGTCACTCATTGCTAAAGATTATATTATACAAGCGAGTATACATGTAAATGAGATATTGTACATAAGGTGTGCACAAAACAATACAAGAAGTATATAAAAGTACATATATATTGAAAAGTGAACTAACCTCCAAATTCATTAGGCCAAATATATCCAAGCCAACTAGGAAATCGTTGCTGACCTCGATATGGTAACGCCTTGTACTTGTCAGCAATGGGGATATATAAATCATTCCACAATGGAGGATGCCTATCATCATCGTACCCGGGGAATGTACCACCGATATATTCATTAATCGAATAATCATATGGTATACGAGTACCAGAATATAAACCAATACCCGCACCTGGTAATGACGACGGGGCAAGATATAGGCCGCACTTTCCTGGGGGGAGCAGTTCTACCTTTTCTTCATCCGTATCTTCATCATCATCGGACGAATCGGATGAATCATCTTCATTTTCATCTCCATCTTCTGGTCGTATTGTATCATTATCTTCAACTATGTCACTATCATCATCACTAGTTACTTGGCCATAGGGATCTATTCTTGCTTCTTTGATATCTTTTGTTGCCGATATTGTTTTAGGCGATGATAATATACTCAAAGCAAGTATGCCGGCGGGAAGATAGTATTTCATCAGTACAATGGCAGTACCTTTCTATTCTATTGGTCTATGGTGAGGTTTTGTTGCTAATAAGATAAATCATTCATGCAAATTTTGATTTTGAGGGGCACTCGGGAGGTACGCCCCTGGACTCTCACACATTTCTGTTGTTGCTCAAACTCAAAGAATTAAAGTGATATATAATCTGCTATTCACATTGTATCGAGAGGGGACCGTTGAAGATGCCAATAGTACGAGTTAGCGGCAACGATGCCGAGTCATTATCTCTTGATTTTGCAAAGATGGGGAGCTTTCGCAGTAGTGCTGCTAAAAATAATAGAGGAGGTACTACTTCTAATACATCCTCCTATAACAATCGGAATAATCAATTAAGCCCAACAACACCCGACACAATAGAAGATTTAACATCATTGGATACATCATCGGGTAGAACTTGGAATAATAATGTAGATGATACTACTGATAATAATAGATTGCCATACTCGCGGAATAACAGTAGTGGAAGTGCTGCACGAAGAAGAAGTTCTTATTCAGCTGAAGGAGGAGGATCTACTCCAAATTCATATTATAACTCTCCATCCAATACAGCAGATGGTGAAAAGAGTTTAAGTCCACATAGAGGTGGTGGTAGACAACAAGCATATAATATTAATCTACCCGCCGATAATGTAGATGAGATGGATAACGATCCACGCAATCCATTCAATCCAGGCAAGTCGCTAGTCACAGTAGGCGGTTGGACACCATCTGATCATATACCCGAAGAAGATGAAACAAGTTTATCTACATTAGATGAGCATTCAGTAACACCAAGCTTATCACAACAGACTTCATCGCGATCGAATAACAACCTTAATGTGCACATGCAGTCTCAAAATAATAATACAGGTAGATTGTCACTTCGTCAACAACAGCAACGCCAAAAGCAATCAAACCAACAACCACAGTCTATAATATCAGATTCAGACGATGGGTCAATATCAACACATCAATCTGATTTCAAACGCAAAAATTCCTCAAGTAGAAACAATAATAATGCAGACAAACGATTAATATCCCAACAGACACAAATTATAACACAGTTAGAACTACAGGTAATGAAGTTAAACCTAGATTTAGCCACAACCAAATCATCATTGAACGAAATACAATTACAAAATCGTAAGTTACAATCTGATAAGGACAAGTTAAATGAAACAATCAATTCATATCAAGAAGAGAATGATCAACTACATTTATTAATTGAACGATTGGAACGAGAAAAGATTATACGAAATATGAATAGAACAAGAGGTACGATTGTCTCACAACAACAACGTCGGCCGACTGATGATTCGCGTGTAGTTTGGGGACATAATAGTGTTAGTGGTCATACTTGGGTGGCAGATCAACTTGGTGATAATGATACTACTAATCAACAGCAACAGGGAATTTATACAGTTACACAGCAAAAGTTGGGTAAAGTTAGTGGTGGACTAGAGGTACCATTCCGTACTGAACCTAAACGACGATCATCAGTATCATCTTTCAATGAACTCTCTACAGTTGGTGGTGATGATATGTCACATGCCGCTAGTTGCAACAGTGTTGCGTTGAGTAGTCAAGAACAAGTTATTGATGAAAGTGACAAGTTGGATATAAGCAGCTGTCAAGGTGAAGAAGATCGTAGCATCAGTTTGGAAGAGGCAATGGGATCAAATAGAAGTGGAGGTGGTTTATTAAATATGTTTGGTGTACCCAAGGCGAAGAAAGAACCACAATCACAACGAGATACGACAAAGAAACAGACGGAAGATACTTATTTATCACACCTATCACCTGTCCATAGTATGGGAGACGATGATGGAGATAATGATGAATACTACACACAATCATCAGGACCATCCTATCATCAACAACAAGAAACTACCACTTCCGAAAGAGCTTCAGATGAACCAGATATGGGATCGAATCCACAAGGAGAATCGCTTAATGACGAAGATCCATTTTCAACATGTGATGACGAAGATCCGTTTGCTACATGGTCTGCACGGGGAGATCCAAAGAGAGAGGAGTCTGAAAAACCAGAGTTAAACTGGCTCCAGAGAGGATTGGGTGGAGGAAGGAAGAGAGATGAAAAGAAGTCAGTATCACGACAACCTCCTCAGTCACAAGAAGAAAATATAGAAGACCCATTTAGTACTTGCAAACCATTAGACAATGATGAGGAGGATGGGAAGTATACATCCTTTATAGAAAGTGACAGAGATGGAAATGATAGTGTAATATCAAACTCCACCAACGGGCCAAGAAGATTTGGTTTATTTGGACGGAGACGGAATAGTTAATCTTAATTCTACTAATGTAAAACTATTTAGGAGTATATCATTCTGTTAAGTTAGATGTCCTTCGGATGATACCCGTACTGATTACTTCTTTTCAACAATATCGATCATATGCTCAAAATCTCTTACAAACCAACAGGCCTTCTCCAACACAGCCTGTCTTGTTACAACGCCACCAAAACCAATAAATGTATCAGCAGGGGGCTTTGCTTGTGCGTCAGTGGCGCCATCACCAACCATAACCATTGTTTCATATCCAAACTTTTCTTTAATGGTACGTAATGCCTTTGGCTTGCCCTGATCAGCTGATGTGGGTTCATTCGAATCAAACCCTGTGTAATCTCCATCATCATTAAACAGAATTGTATTAGCATAGATATTATCAATACTAACACCTAATCTTTCAGCTACTGGTTCAATCATTAATCTAAAACCTCCAGAAACTAAATAGACATGTGTTCCGCGTTTGTGTAGTGCATCTACCAACTTATCAACACCTGGACTTAATCGTAATGGATGTTTTTCTAAACATGATGCGATATCATTTCTCGATGGTTTAATAATATCAAGACGTGCTGCGAGAGCGTCTTCAAATTTAATATTCCCATCCATTGCCTTTGCAGTCCATGCGGCAACTTCTGGACCTTTACCCAATGTATCTGCTAACACATCGATACCCTCCTCATCAATAACAGTAGAGTCCACATCGAAACACACGGCATCAGCTTTTGATAACATTTCCATTGCATGTGCTACATTATTTCCCTCATGCTCTTGTTGTTGTGCTGCAGTTGATGAAAACATACTTGTTGTTGAGGAGGAGATGGTTGATGTGAGTGCTCTCGCGCTTGTGGGCAAAACAAACGAAGCTACCGACGAAGCTGATGATATAGAGTGTTGTGATGCTACTACCAATGATGGTAGACTGCGTACTGCAAGTCGATTTAGTAGGGATGCCATGATGACAATGTTGTGTGGTAGAAAAATTATTATGAGAGTACATGGGCTAGGATACGGTTCTTACCTTACATACGTACGCACGGTGTTTAAAATCTTTGCAGAAACATTTTGATGTGATGTTGCCGAATTGCAATACAAATAAACCAATATAATACAAGTTAATAAAACAAGGTACCGATATACTGCTACTAATATATACATAAAATGGCCGAATCAAGAGGTAGTTTAAGCGATTCCGATGGCTTCAAAAATAACATAGTTAGTGCACTTCAACTAGCAAAAGCAGAACTCGAAACTAAGCATGAGAAAGCAAACTTTATCCGTATTATTATGCGTTTTCCTAAAATTAGAGCAGTATTTGATAGATTACGTGCTATTCATGCCCGATGCGATAAGAGTGGTGACGGCGAGGTGGATATGGAGGAATTGACGGAGGCTATGACTGAATTATTCAATGAGGGACGGGCTGAGGGACGTGATCCTATTAAGCCTGCTGTTGTGGCTCGTACATTATCAATAAGTGAGGTTGAAGAAGTTGGTGGTATGAAAACCAAAGGATTAGATGTGAAACAGTTTATTGTCATGTGTGCTATTGGGTTTATTTTAGCAGAGGAGAATAAGGATTTAAGTACCTTTGGGGGTATGTTGGCTGCTGGTGATGATGCCTACCGTAGTGCCATGAGTGATGTTGTTACAGCATATCTATCATTCGATCGAGAGGGTAAGGGATACTTTACTGCAGATGAATTTAACGGTTTCATGACAGCCTCTAAACGTGCTGATGCTGCCAAGAGTTTCTTCACAGATGAGCGGTGGGCGGAGTTAGATGTTACAGGTGATGGCAAAGTTGAATTTGAAGAGTTTGTATACGCCTTTTCAAAATGGATATCAGATGATGACGAAGACGATGACGATGAAGAAGATGAGGGAAGAAATCGTACCAAGAACCCACTCACGCCGAGAGTTACATTGGCACTTCAGCTGAGTAAATCAGTTTTGGATAAGCAGAAGAAGGATGTTAACTTTACACGAATTATCATGAGGTTTCCCAAAATACATCAAGTCTTTGATCGTATTTTATCAACCCATGCCAAGTATGATGTTAATGGGGATGGTAAGATTCAATTAAGAGAGCTGACTGATGCCATGAAGGAATTGATGAATGCATCTGAGGAGGGTGCGGAAGGTATTGATATGCAACAGGTTGAGAATATTTTCATGCTTAGTGATCTGGACCATCACGGCCTCGAGGAAGGGTTAGATGCTAAAGAATTTATAGTCTTTTGTGCTGTTGGGTTTATCATAGCCGAAGCTGGGGGAAGTAAATCAAACAGAATAATATCCGATCATGACAAAGAGCTCACGGAGGAGTACCATAAAGCGATGATGGATATTGTTGGGGCATACTTGACATTTGACAGAGAAGGTAAGGGGTACTTTACATCAGATGAGATGCATACCGCCGTTCAGGAATGTGGGAAGAAAGATGCTGGTACCTTATTAACACCAGAGCGATGGAGAGAATTGGATATTGATCATAGTGGGAGAGTTGACTTTGAAGAATTTGTACATGCATTTTCTACTTGGGTAACAGCGGGGGATGACGAAGACGAGTAGTGATATTGCATGTATTCGCAATAATGTATGTGAGGGGATAAGGTAGCTGCTCAGATTTGTTAGATTGTGTAGGTTTCATAACTGTAACTAGGGATATGCACTAAGCCAAATAAAGGCAACCATTCAGGATATTTTTGTCAAGCAAGTGCTTTGCAACGGTTCAATGTCACTTCAAAGCCCATAAGATATTGCGACAATCATTTTGTTTACTATTGTATATCCTTAGCCTTGATTGTAATTAACACAATCTAACCCCTCTTGTACTAATGATGAATTTATATCCAATCAACTAGCAATTTTATCCCTGAAGAAAAGCAAGAATCTCCCCCAATCTATACCTTATGCCAACGCCTCTTGAAGCTGTTCAATCACCCTCTGCTGTTCTGCCTTTTGTTCCTCTAACCTATAAACATCATTATAATATTGTGTATATAATGCCTTTTGATCTTTCATATGTTTAGTTTTCATTTTCTTAGAAACTCGTCCAGAGTGTATCTTGGCACCGATTAGGTATGATATACCGAATACTCCTATTGTTTTGCCAAATCCCATACTGTGTTATATTGAGTTGTTGATGTTTATGATTTGCATTATTGTATGATGTGATGAGTATAATCAAGTTGCATGAAGGAAGGATACCGCAGAGAGTCAATGAGCATAAGATATGTAAAAAGACTAATGCATACATCAAATATAAACAATTTAATATAATAACGCACCCTCCACCACCTTCACCCTTTTCCTGTTGCTTCATAGCATAATTTTCATATAAGTTATCTTGTTGTTCATATCCGTCAGCATAATCTTGATAATCTTGTGCTGTTGTTGATGTAGCAATAAATATTGCAACTGACACTAGCAGTTTTATGATTCTCATTGTTATTATTATAGGCTATTATAGTCTATAGAGCAATTGCATAGAGTTATACTCGTCGTGCGTTTGATTCGATATGCTGAGGGGGAGGGGGAGAAAGTGCCACGCGTAGTTTACCTGAGAAAATCAAAAGCATTTAATAAATGCTTCGATAAAACTTGGTATTCCTCAGAGATATCTCAAATGATTTCAGCTTAACAAGGTAATTGCAAGCCACCATCACCCCACATTTCCACTCATCATGTCTTTACATCACATAACAATATACACTGGTAATACTATAGCGGCATACGTAATATCATATATCGTACCCTTGTATCTATTAGATATAAAACTAAAGCAGTGGCCTACATCATATACCATGAAATCCAATATAATAATACTATCACTGGCAGCATTTGCAAATAGATCTACGGCACAAGATTATGATAATTATCAAGATTACTCACAGGATAATGACAACTTATACTCAGATTATGCAATGAAACAAGATAGACAAGGTGGTGGTGGATTTGGTATTGCTCAAATGGCCATGGCATCGACTGCATCATACTTCCTCGGGGCTAAGATCCATTCATCTCGTGCTACCAAAAAGTTAAAGAAGAAACATCAACAAGATCAAAAGACATTATATACACAATATTACAATGATGTTTATAAACTTGAAGAAGAAAAGGCTGCATTACAAATGAATAATGATCAATTACAACGTACATTATCAAAAACAAATGAAGATCATGAGATGGAAAATCTACAAAGAGAATATGATGAATTTAAACAGCCAGATTTGGATGGTGATGATAGAATTTCACGTACTGAATTTGCGTCATATGTTAAGAATTATTTAGCAAATTATCCTGGATTAACAGAGGCAGACTATCCCAAGTTTGAGGACTTTGATCATGATGGTGATGGATATGTAAGCTTTACAGAGTATGCACAACAAATGGCAGTACAGGCCCAACAGGCAGAACTGGAGCAATATTACGCCCAGAGTGAGGGTAGAAGCGGAGACAAGGAGGCTGCCAAGGCTAATGCATTATATGATATGTCTTTTAGTGCCATGGGGGCTGACGGTAAAGCTGATAACTTTAATGATCTGTACGCGCAACTTCGTTAAGAGTATATTTGGGAAGAGCTTGCTAAGATATCTGTTCGAGTGCGTTACAGTGGCTAGAGATGATATCATCAATTTAAACTATCATTTTAGTTGAAAAGTTGTTTCTTTATTTCATTCCGCTGTTTGTTTTTATCATATATTCGTTTCTTTGGTTGATAGCCTTCCCAACGAGGTTCCCTATCTCTAGATTCACTAACACTTATCCTCTTCTCAACCATGCATCTCATGGCCCCTTCTAAAGTTTGTTTTGCTCTTTTTGCACTTTCAATAGAAGGTTCAAGATACATGAGTGCTTGTCCACAACTTTCTAATGTTGATAGGCAGTGCTTTTCTGGTTCTTTGCGGAGTGAGTCGGGATATAAAGACTCACTCTCTGATTGAAATTGTACCTGTTGACATACACTCATGAGCTCAGGAGATTGCATTCTCATTCGATTTGCTTCTGACCATGTTCCATCGAGCTATGAAGACATCAATTATGTGAGGATCTATCCTTGTCAAAACATATACATCATCACAAAGGTACTTACCAATATGAGCAGCTGCTCTTCACTCTGCAGATTCTCAACAATACCATCATTTCCATTCTGATCATTATCTAGTGATATAGCATCAGTTCCAGGAAATAACAGTAGAGGTTTCTGCCCACTATCAATACAATCTGTTACCAAATCAAGTTCATCTGGTGTAAAATTATACCCAGTCTTTACTATACAGTTTTTGATTACTAACGGCATTAATGGCACAGTTGATAGTGACTTGCGTCTCCTCTCTCTTGGATGTTGCAGTATTAATATAGTCGTAGACGTATCAATCAATTGTTCTGGTAATGATTCGCATACACATAATTCTGGTGGTCGTATACATCGCTGACAAATCTCTCGTCCCACTCTTGCTCTTTCAATCTCTCTTCTCTCTGTTTTTGCAACGCTACTTGCAATTTTAGTCTTCATATTAGGATCATATGTATTATCTACAGAGAATGCATAGGTCTGTTGCAATACCAATAAGCAAATGAAGTTGATTGATGATATTATTATGCACATTGTATGTAAAAAAGTAATGATGGTATCCTCTTCGATTCTATATCCAGACGTTCGTCGAACTCAATATGAATATAGATATTTGTAATACTCAATATGTCCTATCTGATATGTAATCTAATTGCCGACAACTCCTGTCTATCTATCATGTATGCAATCGTCATCGCACCATCAACCATCCTCAATTTATGAGAGTATAAGAAACTTCATCTAAACAATTCAGAATAAGTTCCAATTTATACAACACATACCTACAACATTACATCAACCGTGGATTATCAGCTACCACCAAGTCTATTGATTCTAGAGCGGGATATATTCCAATAAACGAAGTTTTATTCTTTTAGTTTGGCGTATGTGTATGAGCAAAAGGAGTGTATAATAGTTCACTCACATAAGATACAAACATAAAATATTTTCGGATAAAGGCTGTAGTACTACATTGACATTAGGTACAACACTAACAAAGGTATCAAACTTCCACAGACACAACGAATCAATTGGTATGAGACAGCTAAGGTAATATCTAAGAAGTACAATACCAAGTAAAGATGAATGCAGCTCCACCATCACCAAAGAGACGAACATCAAACTTTGTAGATGATGATAATGATGATGAACCACAATACCAACAACGTCGACCAAGTGGTACACTGATATCACCAGGACGAAGTCGTCTCAACTCAAAAGAAATTCCAAGAACATACTCTGGTTTATATGGTGCAGGGGCTGGAAGTTTTGATGAAGGAGAAGAAGACGATAATAACAATACAAATTTACTATCACCTCCTAGGATGAAGCCAAGCGGTGTATCCAATCTATTACCATTTGAATTATCACATAATCGTAATACAGATTGGATAGCAGCGGGCGGACCAGCACTATTACTTACATATATCTCTACAATTGTTATATTCCTATTAACATTCCTTGCATTCATTACAGAACCAAAGAATGCATGGGTATTAATTAATCTTTCACATGGATTAAGTACATTAGTATATCTACATTGGATAAAGGGCAACCCAGCAGATTATATGGATGGTACGCAAGGAGAAATGAATGCCATGACTACCTGGGAACAAATTGTTAGTAAACCTACCATGCATGTATATACCAATAAGAAGATTGATACAAATCAAAATAAAGTTGAATCGTCATCACCAATACGTGGTACATTTACAAATGCAGTCAAAAAATTACGAAGTCGCGATGTATTATATGTTGTACCGTCGCTATTAGCACATGCTTCATGTCATGTGGCCAAGTACGAATATCATTATGTATTGATTAATTTAGGTGTTTGGGCAGTTGTCATGCTGCCCAAACTACCATTCATGAATGGTGTTCGACTATTCGGTATTAATAGAACTATTGGAATTGACGATGCTGGGAATTATGAAGAAGAAGATGAGGATTGTTTGGTGGATACCGAAGAAGAGACGTCGAAAGATAGTGCTATTGGGTACAACTTCAGTGACGAGGCAGAAGTTGAAATGAAGAAGGATCGTTAGTGTTGTATTATATAGGCGAGTCTAACCTGATAGAGAGTTATTGGTAAGACATATAGGACAGGACAGTATTGAAAGGAATGTATAAATAGAAGAAGTAAATAGTTATGTTCTGAACATGATGTGATGATAACGTGAACCTACTCTTTATTTTTTTAGCAAGCGGCGAGACTGTAAGCATATGAATTATCTGCACTTGCAATCACAAGATTATTTCCTGACATTGCAACCTGATCACTGAAGTAACTAGTACTGTTCGGTGGCGATTCGATGCTACTAATCTCAGTCCAATTCGAGTCAATATCTGTTCTTCGGAAAACGGTTGCCATCCCATTTTGAACATGCTCTCCGATGACCAAGAGGTTACCATCGACAGCTATCTGTTGTGTTTGTCCGAATCTACTGTTAGGGACGCCATGGGAGGCACTAAGCTCCTGTTGCAATACATAAGCGCCATCAACAGAAGAGTAGTAATAAACCACTCCTGTCTTCTTTGATTGTATTGGGCAACCTACATAGATTTCATTCTCCCCTTCCAGGGCTAGGTTTACTCCGAAACGACCATCACATTCGGGATTTGTGATGGTAGATTCTGGTACCCAAGATAGATCATTATACTCATAAAGATATACTATGCCCTCTGGATCATAACCGTACATACGATCTCCCACAGCAAGCCTTTTGCCCTTCACCTTTACAACACCTCCATAGTCTTTATTCAACGCACTCATTGGAGTAAGCTTCGTCTCGAATGACCATGAATTATCTGTTTGCAAATGGTAAACATACACAGATCCTTGATAAGCGGACGAGCTCACAACCATCACGCCGTTATCAATGTCTACATACCTACCGAATTGATATCCTTCACCAAGGTCATCATGGACGATGCGTTCAGATAGATTCCATTGGTCTGTTGAGTTCTTCTCATACAGGTAAACCGCACCGGAGAAGTTGACCTCCTCTGGAGATCCCACAACTGCCCAATTACCAGAGATAGCCACACCCGACCCTTCTACACCTCCAGTCTTAAAGGCAATCTCGTCTGAAGATATCTTTTCTATTAATGATTGATCAGCATGAGTAAAGAAGTCGACACTTTCGTTCCCCATTGAGCCCTTCTTACCAGCCCACACACATATTGTTGTATTTCCATCAACTCCAATCGGAGGGCTACATCCATCGCAGTCAGCTTTATACATTGGGCCAACATAACTAATGCATGAATCATTCAAATATTGAGGGGGGTCAACTGTAGTGTCTGCACTTGTTTTCAATATCAAGCTTATTATAATTGCCATGAGCATCACAAAGAATATAGTAATAGACACAATGATTCCCTTTGCATGCTTCTTAAAATAAGGAAGCTCTGCTAATGGCTGTGCATCATATACTGGTGTTTCTTCACGGATACTGTCATCTTTTACAAGAGTCGCTTCTACCTGATAGAATGTAGGTGAATGTGGTGATTCTGTTTCTCTACCAATAGCTCGGCCTTGGCCTGGTATTGCTAGTGCTTCGTCATCATGTGTAGTTTGTTCTGTAGCGGAAGACGATACTTCTGTATCTCTTGTCATCTTCAATCTCTTCTCCGCAAGTTTCCTCTCAAAGTTACTAGCTGTTACTAGTGCATCATAATCAATTGGAGCATTGCATTCTGGACAGAATAAAGATACATTGGTATCATCTTCTTCTTTTATAGAGTCCACTATATCCTCACAATCAACGAATGTCGGACGAGGACCAGTCTCGCCACTAATCTGTTCAATACGTTCAATGCTTGTTGTAAGCGATGATGCTGCTTTTGTCGAATCTACAATATCCTCATAATCACGAGGTGACATAGGAGTTGTATCACTTATCTGCTCAATACGTTCAATACTTTTTGTAAGTTTGATATTATCCATCATATGTTAAGTATCATCTATTGCAATAGAATATTATGCTTGATCTCGGGATGGACGGAAGAACTCTTGGTCATGGCATTAGACTTCGCTTTATGGTCTTGTCCAACATAATGAGAATGCATGAAGTCTTTTTGCTCCCAATCACCTCTGTGGCTCTTTCTACCACGAACCTATCTCACATATCAACCCCACCCTCCTATTACCGACAGTGGACGGCGCCGTAGTATACTTCTTTTGTAGAGAGTTTCTCGAATTGCAATCAACGTTGTATCGCCATCTTCAATCAAAAATCTTGCTAGTGAAAACCTTGATTGTCGAACAGAAGACAATTATAGGGTTGCAATGGCAATGTATTGCTCCACAGTATATGATATGGCACGACAGTAGCTGATTTATAATATACTAAAATCATAATTTCATGTATTAAAGTCGGCGGCGATACGATAAGACGTTTTAGTACGATCTCGGGCACACTATAGAACACAAGATATACTCAAGTGAACAAAGATATTTTATATACATCATCAGTATAGCATATCTAATTCAGAGTTTACAAAGATATTTTGCATAAATCATTAGTAGAGACATATCTAATGAAATCACATCGCCAATGGCCTTGGAGAGGTTGGGCGATATCAATATTACTATTTACTATTATCATTTTTACAACACCTCCCGAATCTGATTATGGCTCGAGTAGTAGTAGTAGTAATAGTAATACCTCTTCCTCAGCAATACACACAAAATCAACCACAGAAGAAAGACACGACGTTATTGTCAAATGTGTGCTAACAACTCCGTTTGCACCTAGCAGTATAAACTCAGCAAAGGGTACTCTCACTATCAATGTTCATAGATGGCTTGCGCCTAATGCTTCTAATGCGTTCATTAGAATGGTATCAGTTAAACACTTCGATGGTACTTTTGTCTTCAGAGTCATAAAAGGATTTATAGTTCAGTTTGGAATTGAATCTCCAATACCAGGTGAGGAGGAAAAGAAACAGAGAAAGTTTTTAAAGGTAGATCTCGATCCACTGCCAACTAGTGCTGATGAAGTAAGAATCAGATCCAATGTTAGAGGTGCTCTCAACTTTGCAGGTGGCAATTCGGGATCAGGTCAAGTGTATATCAATAGAGGAACAAATGCACATCTAGATAAAGAGCCAGGCTCATTGCCTTTTGCAACATTAGATGAGGATTCTATGAGAATAATAGACCAGATAAGTAATATCTACAAAGAGGGGATGGGACAAGTGAAAGCGGTGAAGAAAGGAGATGAGGAAGTCGCGAAACTATTTCCCAATATGAGTAGGATAGAACGATGTTGGATAGACGATGCTTGATGTCCAATCTACCAAAAAATGATACGCATAGACATGACAATTAACTCGTTCTATTTATTCAATTAAGATTGCTCAACAAAATGATAACATATGTATACCCTATCAAAACGTCTTCAGTGTTAGTCTCTTACTCATGACGGAAATTCCTTACAGTCTCGATAAAGTATGCTGCATTCTCCTCTGGTGTTGCCGCTTCAATGCCATGTCCCAAGTTCATAACATGACCAGTGGGGCCGGCCTTTTTCATAATTTCCTCAGCACGTTCCTTAATAGTTGCAAAGTCACCAAATAATACACCTGGGTCAAGATTTCCCTGCACACCGCCTGGTCCTTCAATACCCGCCTTGGCACGTCCGGCTGCGATACGTTCACGTCCCTCGGCCATATCAACTGTCCAATCAAGTGATACTACATCAACACCAGTGGAAGCCATTCGTTCGATAAGTGCTCCAGAATGTTTGATGTATGTTACTGTTGGTACTGTGGGATACTTCTCCTTGATCTATATGCGGCGTGAGGATTGTATTGATAGATTATAATAGTCAGAGAAAGTATCACAAATCAAAGATATACACATTCATACAAATAGCAGTAAGATATCACATACCTTTCTCTCTCCATACATCGTCTCCAATCCTCTCTTCAATCCCCACTTCCCCCTCCTCTCATAATAAAGGATCCAAGTTCAACTCAACAGCACTTGTGGGGTATAAAATGTCAAAACTACCCAACACCTTTGGATGTAAAATACCAAAGGTACCAATAACAACCTCATTACCATCATTCTGATTGGGACTGATAAGTATAATCTCAGCAGCACGTCCTGGGAAGTATGTACCACTAACATCACTCCCATCCTCCTTCAATTCACGAATAGTATAATACCAACCCTCCCTACAATGTACTTGGATATACTTACTACCACTTGATGCTACATAATCTTTCATCGGTGCTACTTCACATAATGTCATGATACGATCGACTAATCCATGGATAACTTCAAATCCAGAAGTTGGTCCAGAATATGTTGCGCATACTCGTCGTGAATTCTTCGCCCCGATGATTGTTTCAGTCACAACATGTTTATCATCAGGTAACACCACATCACTAATCTCGAATAATTTGAACCCATTAGTGAATGACATACTCTTATTATGTTGCAAACACTTCAATAATCCAGGAAGTAGTGTCGTACGGACAACCTCATACTCGACATTGGCAGGATTACTCAAACTGACTGCGGCAGTTACCGGCCGCCCAAGTGCTGTGAAGTTATCGTTTGTGCTACATAATCCGTGTGTTAATACCTCGACATATCCAGCACGGGCAATCTCCTCACGTAATAAGTCACCCAATTGATTTAATGGTTGTTCCCCGCCCACAGTGTGTGTTGTGGGTACTGTCTTTTTGATATTATTGTATCCGTATGCTATACCAATATCTTCGGCAATATCAACTGCATGTAGAATATCGGAACGGGTTGGTGGGACTGTTACCTCAAGTACTGGTCCTTCCTCTTCCTTATCGTCATCAATGATACGTGCCGGTCCCAATTGAATCTTATTACATAAGACCGCCATATCCTCAGGCTTGACATTAATACCAATTAAACTATTCACCAACTTGACTGGTGCAGTTTCTTTTCGGGTATACATTAATGGTGTGACATAACTATCTACAATCTCCTTCTCTTCATTAACATAGTTGACTGTCACAGGCTCGACACTGAATGGTTCACTTGAATATTCCGAGAACATTGCCACAACTGTATCTAACACAATATTTGCCTTCGTCAAGTCTGTGGCTGTACATTCAATGAAAACATTGGTAGTATTTAATGTAATACGACTTTGACTACCATTAATAATTGGTGGTAATGATAATACTGCCTCGTTACTATCCAATACTACTGGATATAACTTTGAATTTTTAATAATTGGTACAAAGGGTTTTAAGTGCTTATATGTTACGTTTGTTTCATAACAATCTAATAATTCACTTCCATTAAATGATGTATTTTCGGTGGTATGTGTTAATGGTACAAAGTTAATATCAGCAGGATTACGAGCATCATACACAAAGTTGGGACCCTGAACACTATCTAAATCATGTGTACCAATAGCAACTAACGTGCGATTACGACATAAGTTACGATGTAATTGATCTTGTAATTCAATAAAACTCTGATATCGTACTTCATTAAAAGTGACATTTTTAAGTATGGCACAAACAACGTAGGGACGGATGGTATCGGTATTATTCTTAATAACAGTCATTGTACTATTGGATGTAGGTAAAATGTTGTATGTTGGTGCATCCATATCACCCAAGAAAATTTTAAATGCCCGAACGATACCCTCTAGACATAATAAATCATATCGATTAGCAGGGACATCAATCTTATAAATTACTTCATCACTTAAGGCATTTAATTGATCTTGTGTGAGTTTAACTGTTGAGGATTTAGTTGCCTCGATTTTCTCAGAGGTAACCTCATCTAATTCAACACCAAATTCAAAGGCGAGTTCATCGAATTCATGTTCGGTGTACGTTCGACCTAGTTGGGCGAAGAGTTCGTCTCGTGAGATTGCTACGGTTGGCATATTAGTTTGTTTATGTGTGGGTACTAGGCGCCGCTAATTTGATGCCCTATTGCAATGGCAAATTATGTGTGTGTGTGTAGGCTGTAATTATTATGAGAGTAGAATGGTATCTTTTATTCCACTGTAAATAAATTTTCACTGACGAGCTTGAAGGCGAACAAAAAGGATCTTTGATAGATCGCAATTGAGATCACAATCATCGTTAATATATCAACAAGTAGTATCAATAATATATAAATCATATATCAAGAAGGAAACGATGAAGTTAGTATCAGCATTATTCCTCTTATCAATATCCTCGGCAAATGGATTCTCTTCAACTACTGCAAAGCCAGCCAATGTACCACAAACAAATACAAATGCTGCAGGTGAACAAATCGATCCACTGCTAATCCGTGCTGCCCGCGGTGAGAAGACTGACCGTGTCCCAGTATGGATGATGCGTCAAGCAGGTAGACATATTAAAGAATATCGTGATTTATGTAAAAAGTATCCTACATTTCGTGAACGTTCCGAGATACCCGATGTTGCAGTGGAGGTATCATTACAACCATGGCGTAATTATCAGACTGATGGATGTATTTTATTCTCAGATATATTAACACCACTGCCTGGTATGGGTGTTGAATTTGATATTGATGAGAAGGTAGGACCAGTTGTTAAACCAATGAGAAGTTGGGATGATGTTAATAAGATGCATTTAATTGATCCAAGTACTGCTGCGCCGTTTACTGGTGAGGCATTACGTACATTACGTGAGGAGGTAACACCTGAAACTGCCGTATTAGGATTTGTTGGATGTCCATATACATTGGCAACATATCTAGTTGAAGGGAAAACATCAAAGGAATATTTAGAAATTAAGAAAATGGCATTTACTGAACCAAAGTTATTACATGCAATTTTAAAGAATTTGGCCGAGAGTATTTCAGAATATGCATTATATCAAATTGAGAACGGGGCGCAGTTGATTCAAATCTTTGATTCATGGGCTGGACATTTAAGTCCACGGGATTATGATGAGTTTGCCGCTCCGTATCAGAAGATGATTTTGGATAAGGTATGTA
>Ga0075439_12217_pt1 | contig 20429 bp, 18 predicted proteins | sample MintriSingleCell_FD_74264 | JGI IMG/M metagenome (GOLD analysis project Ga0075439, IMG submission 74264) | Marine eukaryotic communities from Monterey Bay, USA to study complex ecological interactions - Minidiscus trioculatus JGI Plate_4_G5... | ecosystem: Environmental > Aquatic > Marine >... | reverse complement strand
TATCACCCCCTTGGGTCAAAACACCCAAGGTAGTGGTATCTTCTTAGTCCTCCAGCAATGCATTTGTCTAATCAAAGATACGGTATCCTATTTATTCACCGACGCCCGCCGCTATGTGAGGCTAGAGGCTGATACTGCTTTTTAGTTGTATAACAAGAGATGACTATCAGCCAAATAGACGGTGATGCAGCCGTCTTCTCTCTATATCCAGCATCAGTAGAAACCGATGAAGATTCTTCTACATCACGGTCATCAGTAAATGTTTCTCCGCTACACGATTCTACAACAATGTCAAGCATTGCAAAGGTTGTCGAGATGGTTTCTCCGTCGTCCTCTAATAATAGCAATGGTGCCTGGACTACTCCTACACTACCAAAGATGACACAACCAACAACAGTAGAAAAGACATTTCCTCCTCCAAGAGTACCTGACTTGTCATCTCCACCAATACAAGAGAAGAATCCACCACATAGAAAACGACGACACACTTCTTCATCCAACTACATAGACAATGTTGGTAGAGGTTTATGGTCCTATCCATTACAAGATGCAGATGGTAGTGATAATATAAACAATATAGCAAATTCCGGAGATGAAATAGCATGGAAGATAATTAGTGTAGTACTGAAAGGATGGTGTATCATATGGGTATTATTTGCAATATTAATTATATCGGCAGAGTTATTCTCTTCAAATAACAGTGGTAGTCGCTCCTCTAATAATGCATCATCAAAGAATATAGTAATCAAGATTGAAGATGAACAAACATTTCTTGAAATTGCCGAGAATGTAACATCCAAATGCGCATATGACAATCTTAATACAGAACGTGGTCGTGAGGAATGTCAACAATTATGTTTCAATCACATGTGCTGTTTCATAGATGGATCAGATGCCGATGCTCAATTTGAAGTACACAAGTATAGCTGTGCTACTGATCCAAACAAAATGTGTGCAGCATATGCAGGTTGTGAATCATTAGTTGTTGCAGAAGATGATGCTATTATATATAATGCTAATGGAGTTGATGTATTTGGGAAGAAGAAGAATACTACAGATGAAAGTATGACGAACATGGAAAATTCACAAGAAGAGCAATATCAATCAGTTACAAACACGACAACAACTTCTTCAGAGCTCCAGCTAGTACAACAAGTGATAACATCAGTATGTCACAAAGATAACTTGCATACTCGTCATGGAATCAATGAATGTGCATCACTCTGTAATCCAAGCATGTGTTGCTTCAATCGAACAGAAATTGAAATGATAAACCCTCGAATGGACATAAAGCTTAAAATGGAAGGAATAAGTAATGATGTGTTGGATAGAAGTGTTATGGGAACATGTATACATGAAAATGATAAAGGAGTCGGCCATCGTGCATCCATTCAGAACCACTTTTGTAATGTACATGAAGGATGTCAAAATATATTACTATTGGGAGCACCACCACTTTCAACACTTGAAAAGAATCGACAAAAGTATCAATATCATAAAGGCGGGCAAAAATCAGCAGCTATAGATGAAGATATACTCATTGACTATGATGGAATGATTGCAAACAGTATCAATGGTAGCAATGGAAGCAGTATAACAAATGATCAAGAACGAATGCTTGGTACTGTTTTTGCATTACTCGGTATTATGGTTGTTATAAGTGTATATCTTTTAGTACACCAACGCAAACCTTTAGAGAAAGCTGCACAGCTTGAAATGACAAGTGGTAGAGAAGAAACGATTGAGTTTGTATGATAATATGGACCTAAGGGGGGGGGGGTGTTGGTGTGGAGTGGAAGTGAAAGAGAAAGTAGTTATCATAAAAAGAAACATAACACATATAAGCTAATACCAAGAAGGATAGAAAGCATCTAACACTATCCCACTGTTCCTTTGAGTATATATGTAGCTGTAATAGACAATGAGCTTCGGTTCGCACGCACGATATTTACTTGATAAGGTTAACCTTTGAGTTAGAATGACTACTGTGACACGATCTCCAGATGGCATGGGATGTCTCATGTTCCTCTCTCTCCTCAACTTCCAATTTTTTCTGTTGAATCTCGTGCGCATGACTGCCAACCACAATACTAATGAATCATGGCATGCGTATGAAGTGGAGTAGCCCACACGGAGAGATTCATTGCAAGGGAGGATTTATTTGCAATATAATATAGTATCATATATAGCAGAACACAGAGTGCTCACATAATTTCATCGACCATAACGATCAGATAATAGGTAAACATCTTTCTCTCAACTGACGTACGACAACTAATATAATTATAATGCATTGCAACTCTACTGCAATGCCAAGAAGATCCATGAGTATGATAGGAAAAGGTCGTAACGATCGTATATATCCACATCATCGGACACCGCCGATATCGATACCATCCTCTGTCGAATTTAATAATTCTGGGGCAGACTTATCGATATATCCTTCTCATAGACCAAGTCAACCAATACCAATCAAGGCATGTACTCCCAGTCCACAAGAGGTACATGAGAATGCCATGTCGGAAGAATCATCATCTCATTATGATATGGCAACGTGGATAATGTACTCAAGGATATCGATTGCAAGAAGAAGACACTACTATCTCTCTGGCGGGGCTGATTCCTTGTCTTCTCAAGATGATTCCTGTTATCATCAGAAAGAACAAGAGTTGGACCAGCCCGTTATGAATAGAGATGATATAAATCAAGAAGATAGAGTAAAGGTGGGCGTTGAGGTGCAGTCACCGCGGCATACTGTCCAGCCGTCGGATCATGCCGATACCGAAGGTATCTTTGAGATTGATGAATAGATGTACACACAATACCTCAAGTATGCACATGAGAAGATCACTTGTCCAAGGCCCCTCTTCGGGAATATAAGAAGAAGGAGATGATGTATAGAAGACTGCATAGAATCTCTTTCTCATCATACTCCTCACCCCCTCGTCCCCATGTTCATAGAGAATGTACAAACTTATACAGGGAAAGAGAGAGAAGGAGAAGGTTGCCAAGAAGTGTACAGATTCAACCAAGTTTAGCTATTGGAAGAATAGCTATCAGATACTAATTGCACAGCTAAAGGAAGAAGATGCAAATCGTCATGCCTACAACACTTTTAGAACTATCAATGCCATGGTTCATCGTGGGGTGTATACTTAAACACCACAAGCACGACCTTGTTACATAATAGAATATCTAAAATGTACAATGCTAAACTTTATACAGTCAACACCGATAACTAGTCTACTTTCTATGATCCAATAACGAATGTATAATGCTTAAGAGCCTCGGATGACTACATGATCCAGTAATAGTATCAGGACTGTTATTTGTATATACGGTACCTTATTCAACTAATACTATCTTGTTCAGCAAATATTTTCATTGTGCACTGCCGATCCGGGATTACTCCTTCTTTATCTAGGAGTCTTTAACCATGCCTATTAATACCAATCTCGATCATTAACATCAACACACGCCATTTAAGAACAACCTGTTATCAATACACAACGTACAAAAGAGTCAATAGTAATTAATCCCCTAACAAACTGTATTCGTGTTTTAATGTTGAGAATGCTGTAAAGAAAAAGGTATTCAAAGAAGAATAGATAAAAGGGTATCAGACAATGAATCAAATGATTGTATTCTTCTATCTTTACAATATATTCTAATCATCTGATTCGTGATAAGATCACAAGCAAATGGAATACCAACTCCATCCTTCCTCTTACATTCACTCATCAAAGAGAGGTAGCCACAAGTATCTCGTGTCCACTTGCTTCTCCCTCCACAATATTCAACTATCAACACAACACCCACTACATATCAACTCAACATAATCCAACCAATCATATAATCATCAATCAATCAACCACCTTCTATTTATGACTGTAAGATCTGTTACCAATACGAATGCGGTTGCTCGAAGTCTTCTTGGAATTATCTTTATTCTTTTTTCCGCGACCAGCTGCTTTGGGAGCTACAGATCGCGAGAGAGGCTTCATATGATGAGCATCATTACGACGGGCATTGTAATTGTTGCTATTACGAAACGTCTTGGTCCTTCCTCCACGATCTAGACGCTGATTGCCCATCGTTTGAGAATCCTGCATCAGATAGAAGTCACGCATCATCTTCTCCACTCCCTTGTTCTTCTTTTCATTTACTGGAACTTGAGTATTAATCGGAGTTTGACCAGAGATGTTGGATAACCTGTAAGAAAGTATGGTAGAGATGTTAAGATGAAGAGGTGAGGTGATGTTAATGAATAAAGATTGACAATGACAAAAAAGATGTTCATGTAACTTTGATGGAAACGGCGGAGGGGTAAACTAATAATACTCGTATTAATTAAGAGAGAGAACTCACCATTGGTTGACAGCTTGAAAAGGCATGATGTGGTGTTGATGAGATGATAGAAGGGGTGGTGAATAAGCTCGAAGGCAAATTATGAGCTGGTGAGCTCGAAAAAGAGGAAATTGGTAGTCGTGTATTAAGTCACGCTAAAACAAGGTGACGAGTGTTTCAGTGCACGATCACTATTGCAACACTCCGCAGCAAAACAGCTCATACATTTGCAAAGCACTCACATGCACCATCTTAACAACAACTATACATCCTCCTTCCATACATATACCCTATCAATCATGATGAACCTATTCGCTACTACCTCTCTCCTTCTTGTATCGGCCGTCATCCTCTCCTGTCTATCGTCGCCATCGTCGGCAGCATCATCATCATCATCAGCTTTATCAACCGAGCATGAAGTTCATATCCTACACCGCCGCCGTAGATTGAATAGCAAGACAAGCAAGGCGTTACTGTTTAGTAAAACATCGAAGGCATATGATTCAACTACTGCTCAACTTCTATCGGATACTCCAGCATCAGCAACACAAGATACCCCAACTTCATCAAACAACAACAATAACGAATCAACCAACTACTACTATCATCCCAATATCAATAAACGTTTCTTCATGTTAAGCAAAGGGGGTAAGATGTTTAAGAGTACAAAGACTCTTAAGCAGAATCATCATACCTCAAACAAATCATCATCCACGATCGATACTTCATTTCCTGATACTGCTGCTTCCTTTTCCATGTCATATGATATGAGTATGTCGTTTGATAACAATGGTAGTGATTTCTTCTTCCTACCCGATGATGTCATTCAAGAGTTTGGTAGAGTAGTATCAAAGAGTGGAAAGTCTTCCAAGTCTGTATCCATGTCTAAGACATCAAAATTATGAACATTGAACATATCATATGTTTATTTCTCATTGTGGGAAATGATTACCTATGTCTCCACCCATAACCGAATGTACATATCTTATTGATTGGGTAGCGATGTATCATCTTATCAATTGGTTATGGAGATTAGACAATTGAGATCTTGAAGAGTGAAGAGTATCCAGTAGTTTGCAATTGAAAAGTTTATGTAGTAGCTGTAATTGAAAAGTATATGTAGTAGTTTGCAATTGAATGGATAGTGACTTGGTACCATATCAGCGTACATATAATCTAACTGTTTAGTTGTTTGATTCACTCTTCTCTACTATCTGGGTATGTATTACTTCACCAAATGTGCAGTCCACGACTACTAGCAACTAGCAGACGGTGCATCTCACCTCGAAACTAAGATATCTATATGTAAAAAAGATGCAGAGAACTATGTGAGATAGGGCTCAAGTTCAAGAGTATGGCTAGATCCGTTTGACCGTACAAAACATACTATTAAGTATCATATAAATGAAACTTTAACATACATTTAATTATTACATTTAGGATAAGCAAGAGTGCCTCCGTACATTCTTAGACATTGCTATCGTTTGTGGTCTCAAAGTTGTAATCATTGGAGTTGTTCTTTTTGATGCTCTGCTCCATCTCTAAAAAGAGTTCTTGCTTAGGCTCTAAGATATCTTCATAATATCCCTCAAGATTGTTTGGCGTGTGATTCATCTTCCAATCAAGGAAGGCAGGCATGAGAGACAAGCCAAAGTAAACACATGCCAAAGTAGGAGCTGCAGCCGCTGCTGTACCTCCAGGGGCATAGGCCACTTGCGATAAGATTTGCATTGAAATGATACAGATGTACATGAAGAAGCATAAAGCTTGGAACCATGTACTCTCCTTATCCTGAGACTTGCGGAGACTCCTTGCAATTCCGATGAATCCTACAATCATTTGTACAAGTCCAACTGTAATTGAGATCTCAGGGAAGTATATCACGGGGTATACAAATGCGTTGATAGGTTGTTCGAGCGGACCATTTCCGTACTTGTTGATAATGAATGATCCGATTGCTAATTGAGTAAACCCAGCCAACATTAATAAGCCGTTATATGTTTTGGCTCGTCCACGAAAGTATAAACCTGAACGATGTTCTGGATTACCAGCTTGGATAGCATGCATTGAGAAAGAAAAAAACGCTAAACTTCCGACCATACCAATCGCTGCAGCAATCAAACCAAAGAAGGCCATAGACCCGACAAACTTTACGTGGGCGGCAGTAGGATTGTATATAGCTGGAATCCAAGGATTCTCAGCAGGGTCGGCAACAATCCCCATACCAATGGTTGTTAATCCGACGAGAAATGGGCACCAAGCAAGTTGAATACATACACATGCCAATGTAGTGAGTTTTGTATTCCCAATATCCATCACGACAGAACATAGTCCAACAAACATACATGTTAGCCCAAAGACGGCTTGAAGAATTGCAGCCACAAGTGTGGCTACTTGTAATGCTGAGTTTGGGCTGTCAAGTGTGGCAATATCAGCAAAAGATCCATATGCTGCACAAATACCCAATGTGAGTAGAAGGCCACCGTACATACGATAGTCACTCTTGAGTCTCTCAGCTCCAGCTGTTGGTATAGATTGAGGTTTGAATACTGCTGCCGATGGAGCATTAGATACTTTTTGTGAAGATGTACTCATATTTGTAGGATGATAACTAATTGTTGTATAGATAGTTATGTGTTGGTGATATATGTACTAATTGACGTATAGGTGAAGTAGATAGGTTTAAGTATAACTCGATGTGTAGTTGATGGATGTGTTTGTTTTTGCAATTTATGAGCAAAGATATGAAGAACATTTTTATGTGCATAAGATATGTTCAATGCCTGTGCCAACTATCGTCTCTCGACAAGACAACAAAACCACTCAGGTGATATCCAATCCTGATATGCATTGACAAGACGACATGGTGCTACAGCATGTAGATGCCGCCATCGTAAATCGTAGGTGAAACTGCAGGGCAGATGATTGGCCTATCTTTTGGCGATCAACGTATCCACGTCAAGATCTTTTGCAACAAATACTACTCGGGCTTGGCAACCAACATATACAATGTAATGCTTATAGGATTTTGCATTGGCGTTGCTGCCTGTTATATATTTTAGATAAAAGTCTTCTCATAAAATTGAATATCAAACAAATCATCATTGCAAAAAACAAACACATCATACACAAAATCTTAACTAACTATCAACACCAACATGACTTCAATCTCTCCGACAACCATTATCGAAGAACCAAGTGATGATAAAGATCTATTAACAGATATTGCAACACAATTCCGTGCCGGTGTAGAACTAAAGGATCGAAAGTATCATCTTACAACTTACCAAAACTGCTTCGTCGGCAGGGAAGCAGTTAATTTTTTAGTCAACAATGGATTGGCTAATAATAGGGAAGAAGCTGTATTACTCGGCCAGAGTATCATGACTGAATTGAGTTTATTTGAACATGTTACACGGGATCATGAGTTCAAAGATGATTATCTATACTACCACTTTGCTGAGGTAAGAGAATCTTGACCAAATGTCTGCTCACATCATATGATCATATCAGTGCTCATATCATATGAGCACTGATATGCTCACATCATATGTATATACCTATGCGCATATCTTATGCACATATACATCTTCTCTTATCATAATCTCACATTATATCATATTAATGCTCATATCATATGCAATGCAGAGAGGAGATGTATCCATCAATCCCATCACGGGGAAGAAGTTTCAGTGGAGTGATTATCTTCCTCCTTCATCATTGTCATCCTCTTCTCCAAACAACACATTGGATACGATGCAACTACAGCCAAGTATGCCTTTGCCGGATATGAAAGGAACGTGGGAGATTCCTCCCCGTGATTTTGATGCTGGACAGAGCGTTTGGCCGCTAGACAAGCACAATTTGACTTTATTAAACCATGTCCATCCAACAGCATGGAAAGATCCAAAGTCTACAAATACGTATGATTTAGTAGTTATTGGAGCTGGGGCTGCTGGACTTGTAACTTCATCGGGTGCTGCTGGTGTTGGTGCTAGGGTTGCTTTAATTGAAGCTAACCTCCTTGGAGGCGACTGTCTTAATGTTGGCTGGAAAGTTCGCGTTAGTATTGTTTTATTATGTGAATGTTTGTGCTCAATATGAAAACTCGGCCATTCGAATACTTCATTTGAACTTAGTTTGGCTTTATTTGATTGCCTCTGTAAGCCACTTGTTCTAACATATGTTACAATCATCTCTCTTCGTGTTCATAAACTGGTATAACGCGCATCTTCCAGTGTTCCAAGCAAGGCATTGATACATGCTGCATCTCTTGCACATACTGTGAATAATACAGATCATTTGGCTGATTCAGGAATCTCCATCAGTGGCAAAGCAAACATAGACTTTGGCAAGATTATGGAACGTATTCGACGCATTCGATCTGACATATCACATCATGATTCCACGGAGCGCTTTACTAAAGAACTTGGTGTTGAACTCTACCTTGGAAGAGGCAAGTTTCTGAGCAAATCATCTATCGAAGTCAATGGTCAAGTTCTAAACTTTCACAAGGCTGTGATTGCAACAGGTGGCGGTCCAAGTTTGATCCCAATGAAGGGCTTGAAAGAGTTACATGCATCTAATCTCAATCCTGGAGATGGTATCCCTCGACCTTATGTAATGACCAATGAGTCTTTCTTTAACATGACAGTTCAACCCAAGAAGCTCATTGTAATCGGTCCTGGCGTTATTGGGCTAGAGATGGCACAGTCGATGCAACGTCTAGGTACTCAAGTATCAGTATTAGGAAGGAGTGGTAGGGTATTACCAAAGGAGGACGATGATCATGCATCGATTATTCAGAATCAAATGGAAAAGGAAGGAGTCGAGTTTAAACTATCAGTGACCGAATACCTCTCTGTGGAATTGACTGGAGAAATCGCAAGCAATGGCTTGCCTGAAATGCTATTCAAGATTAAAGAGAAGATTGATGGAGAGGAGGTTATCACCGAGATGGTTGTTGATGCAGTGCTTGTTGCAACAGGCCGTCGACCCAATGTAAACGGCATGGATTTGGAGGCGGCTGGAGTAGAGTATGATACAAGAGTTGGTATAAAGGTGAATGATAGACTACAGACAACCAACTCAAAAGTATTTGCCGCTGGGGACTGTTGCTCTACCTTCAAGTTTACACATGCCGCAGACTTTATGGCACGAACAGTGATTCGGAATGCTCTCTTCTTTGGCAAAGATAAGATGAGCTCGTTGCTAATTCCATATGCAACTTTTACGTCGCCAGAGATTGCAAGCGTAGGTCTGTATGCAAAGGACTTGAATGAAAAAGGCATCAAGTTTAGGACATTCGAAAAGCACTTCGAGGATAACGATAGATCTATTTGTGATGGTGAGACGACTGGTATGGTTAGGATTCGAGTTGAGGAAAAGTCAGATCGTATTCTAGGAGCTACCATAGTTGGGAAAGGAGCAGGCAATATGATTAGCGAGATTACTCTGGCCATTCAGTCTAATACAGGGCTTGGAGCGCTTGCGGCGGTAATTCATCCCTATCCAACTAATGCAGAGGCTATTCGGCAAGCAGGTGATCTGGAAAGTCCGCGTTTGTACTTCTTTATCATATGATTTCGTGTGTCCAATAAAACTCTCAGTTGATTTGGATACTTCATATGAACTCAGTTTGACTTCCTTTGTAACCCACATGTACTAACAAAGTTACTATCCCCTCTCTTTTATCTTCATAATCCCGATAACCGCATCTTCCAGTATAATCGTACAAAATTGACACCAACAACAAAGAGTCTTCTTAGAGGACTTGTAAAGGTCCAACGATAATGAGAGCAGTCTGTGAATCTAAGTGTATCTTGAATCAATGTAAAGATCGTAACATAAATGTAAACTTAGCTGTTGTTATTACTCCCTATATCTAGTCTACGCAACACATCGACACCAAGGATACCCCTAAGGATACCGTCAACAACCTCTTCCATTCTTCTAAACTATGATTAGTATGCCACCCAATAACCAGTTTTTGTTTTATGGGCCTTCTGGCAGGTCTCAGCATAGATCTGTTCGCCGGCTTTAGGGTGGTGGTGGTTTGTAAGACAACGAGATGTATACTTGACAGGGCGTAAGTCGAACTTGTTTCCGTCTGCCTTGTAGTCGGTGAAGAGCTGAAGAGGGAACCTTTTACTCTTCTTTGTTGCACACGTCTTCAACTTAATAGCCCTCCGACTAAACATTTTCATCATACACAAGTGGGTACCTGTAACACGATACTGGTGGCCAGCACTGCCATGAGATTGTACGACAAACAAGGCATCGTCAGAGCTCTTCCTCTTGCAGTTACGAAGCTCAAGCTTGTCATTCAACTTGCAAACTCCATCGGGGCATGACATGCACCACCACGTCTCTTCTGTATTCTCTTGCCAATAGTAACCAGTCTGCCAGTATAATTTGAGACGAACTCCAACTTCAATCGATCTTAGAAAGGAGAAGAGCAAAGGACTCAGTGAGTGAACAACATCTAAAGATATAGAAACAAGTCGATAGACACAGAGAAGACATACCTTAGGATTGAGTTACTGATGACCATACCAGTTGAGTTCAACTCATCCTGAGTTGTAGGAAGCTCGGTAGGAAAGTCTCCTGAACTTGGCAGATACGTGGGGTAAGAAGTAGGACGTATCTCAGTAGGCACAAGTGTTGGGATAGGAGAACTAACAGTAATTGACGGAGCTTGTGTCGGAGTTAGGGTATCGTTGACTTGAATAATCTGAGAAAGAGGCATATGATCGTTTGGTCCAGATGGCCTAACGATAGCCATTGGCTCCTCGACATTAGTTGATAGTTGTTCTTGAAGCAGAGATGCACTTGCAGTGGCGTCTACTTCGAAAGTATCTTGAGGGATGTACACATCCTCTCCACGAAGAGAGGTAGACTGGTCTTGACCTTGAGTTGCATTATGAAGAGCAAGAAGAGCTGCCATGGAAGAGGCACCAACTACAAAGCCTCCAATCGCCATTAGGGTTGACTTGGCTTGATTTCGTTGACGAGGACTAGACGGATTCATAGCGTTGGTCCTTGGTGATAAAGGTTTGGTATCATCGCTTTGGTTCATCATATTCTTAGTAGTAGGAAGCTGTAGCTCAGGAAAGAAGTGATTTGGCATCGTTGTTATTGCAATGGAATGAAGATTGTGAGACCTTGCTTTGGATGGAGTGAGGTGTGTAGCTTGAGTTCATATTTATTTGGCGAATAGGATGGAGATCGACAACAGTTGCAGTTGTTTGTATTGAAGAGTAGACTTCCTTCCAATGAATCGAACCTATTGAATGGGGTTGAATGCACATGACAATTTGACATTGAATAGGAATCACATGTTTCAAAATGAACAGAAAGAGGTTGCATTCATATCAGATCGATACACATGGGATACACGTACCTATATTATGGGAGGATTATATCATCTTCTAAGACTATAAGGTGGTCCCTATCTACATGTTAAGTCTCTACCTCTAGTGCTCTTCCTAATCAATCTTCCCAGATGATCCATTTTCTTTGTCATCTATTCTCATTGGAGAGATAATACTCGAAAAGTACTGGTTTGGCCCCGTCGTCTCTTGGTTTCGGGGACTCGTCATTAATGGTGTTTGGGGCAATTCCCTATTATTTGGATCACCTCCTTGTTCTTCATCATTCGTTCTCCAACTACGAAATGTTCCTGGCGATAAGAACTCTGGAGTTCTGAATCGTCGTCTCGTGCTTTTGATCTCGTTTACATGTATGGTCGGGGTCTCTGGAGATAGGGCTGCACGCTCGTCATCATCATAAACATCTTGTTGAGAGGAGGGTGTGTATATTTGAGAACGATCAGCAGCTGAAAAGTTAGCGTTTGGTGGTGATAGTGGCATTCGCTCTTCGTCTTCGTACAATTCCACCACCCTTGGTGAGCCTTCGGCTGCGTCAGAGCTTAGACTTGAGGAGTTGCCCAAGCCGAGATGTATGTTGTGACTTGGAGTTGATTCAGATGCAGTGTCATACATCTTCTCATTCTCATCATCTTTTTCGCCACCCCACATAGTAACAAAGCCTGCCATATATCGGAGGTAGGCTTGATACTCTTCCCATTCATCTTCCTCATCGTCCAACGATGACGATAGATGAACTTTCTTGTAAGGGTACATTGCTGCTCGTAGTGTAATCATGATCATCCCAACAAAGCTAATTGCAATCAAAATCGAGAAGATGAGAGTCAAACTTCCAGAGGAGTCAGTACATGCTGTTCCTTCAAACGCTTGTATGTATACTGGTCGCATCTTGTAGCAACTAGCCAACTCAAAGGTAGATCTAAAGAGACAGCGAAGAGATTTGAGTGAGCAAGTGCAGTTCAGAAGTGGATAATGACAGCATGTAGAGACAAGATATCTCACCTCAGTGCACCCAAAAGAATGCCTAAATTGTCTTTGATTTGCCCAACACCTTCAATGATTGAGGATACATCGGCACCACATTGTGTATTGATTTCATCAATACCAATCTCATCTGTCTTGTCTAGGAACTTGGTCACATGGCCAATACCTACTTGTAAATCATCTTCATACTTGTATATATCATTTATCGGGTCTTCAGTGGCACAACCCTGAAGAAATATACGAAAGAGAACGGAGGTGAGAAGCCCAGTATCATTCATTTCAAAGCATCTCAACACATATAAAGCTGCTTACACTTTGAAAGTATTGAAAGGCCACATAGATTATATCTTCACTTGTTATACCTCTCTCCTCAAAGATGCCCATTACTGTCCCTGCAGGACCACTTTGTTCGGAATTTCCCGTGCAGAAATCTACAGTGGATAGAGAAAGAGATTGTAAGATTGTGTATGATACACTGGCACTCAGATACATATGTCCTAAAAATCAAACGACTACTGGCACTTACCTGCATTTGATACACTCGCAAAGGCAAGAGCCGATGTGGCAATCCAACTACCAATAATCCCAACAATAAACATTGGCAATATAAACACCACTGTCATACATTTCAAAGCCGGTAAGTAAAAACATTTACCAACCAACGACGCACAACTTGCAAAGATCATAAAGAAACTTAATACACTCAAGACAAGTGCAAACATTCTTACTATCCAATCATTCTTTTCAATTGTTGTCATTGCATTATCAATTGTTTCGGTACCTTCCACTAAGTAATCAACATGTCCATAGATTGATTCCAAGTCACTCATTTCTAAATAGACTTGAAGTTGTTCAAATTCCTTATCAATACCATTTAATGATTGACGTATACTCTTGTCTGATATGAAGGTATTATTTTCTAAATTTGGACAAGATTCTTCAACGTTTAATATGGAATTAACATCCAAATCATTTAGATTCCACTTGACTCGTTTCACTTGATCCATGATTAATAATCCTTGTGTTATTAAATCACGTACATTACGATTTAACTTTCTTGTTGATATAGATGTATTGCTGATTGATGATAACCCGGGACCGACTAATCCAACATTTAATAGTATCATTAATATACCAAATACCATGAATGTAATACGTAATTGCCATATGTATGAGGGTATATGAAATTGACCTTTCAAATCGGATATGACACGTGTTTGTCCGGCACATAATCCAACACGGTTCTTACCCATGTATTTACATGTTAGTATTGTTATTAACCAGAAGAGGAAGATTGATATTATAAAGTAGGATACTGCCAATACCTTTTTGTATTTGTGTACGTTATGGTTTGTAATGTGGGCGAGTGTGTTAGAAATAGAGCAAAAAGAAACGGTTCAGAGGATTAAAACTAAACTTACACCAACTACATAATCAGTCTGCTCCTCTTGATCAGCCGAGGCCAACTTTGCAAAATCAGAGCCGTGTCCAAACCTGTGAAGTAGTATTGTATAGAGTATGATGTGTCAGACATAATACCTACTTGTGATCTATTGCAATAGAGTGTACATATATCATATGCACAATTTTAAAATCTCACCTTGGCAGACCATGCATGAACCGCACACCAGACGTCTGCATCAGAAAAGATCGTGGTAATAGATAGAGTTAGAATGTATTGGTTAGGTTTATCAGACGGTACCAAGCTAAAACCAAGGGCTACATACTGGCCACCACATGCACCATTAAATTTATCAACTTACCTCCTCAAACTCTTGCTCCATTGGTGTATTAACTCCTGTACTTAATGGAGTAAATTGCAAACCAGCCGTCTATATATAGTTTATTGCAATAATAACGGACAGAGAGATAAAAAGATAAAGGTTAGAGATAATCAGATACATATACAGTTTATGTTTATGCAATAAGGTCGTTGGTTTTTTTTTCTACCTCATCGTCATGCACCGACATTATTTGATAACTATTTGATCTAATCGCTTGCTGCCGCCGCTCTGTCTTCTATCTATGCAACATAATGAGATATTGATTGCACCAACTCACCTGAAAACCTTGCAACTCCTAACGATCTTGGCAACATCAAGTGATGTAAGCAATAAGAGAGTTTTCAAAACTTGAAATGTGTGAAGCGAAATGGACTTACGAAAGAATGACTGTCGAAATGGTACTCACAAGATATGCGGATGGCATGTTTGTGGGAGGAGAGTTCTTACATCTACTTGACTCTATCTATATTGATTGCAACAACGATATTGGTATTGATTTGACAGTTTAAAAGCTTAAAATGAGAAGGAATAACATATAGAATGTCTAGGTCTATAGTAGATTATCAAAATATAGATGATCTAGCTATATCAAGCACTCTTTCTTACTCTCACTCCCCTACCACACTTTGCACTTGCACTAAGTAAGACAAAGCTTTACAAAACAAATCAATTTCATCTTCAGTATTAAAATAGGACAACGATGCACGTAGCAATCTTCTATCTCCAAGTCCAGTACTTGTCGAGTCTAGTGGAGTTGACGATGCTGGTACAACACTAAGATAAAAGCAGCACATTACATCATCAGAGCTATCTTTCAAGTCCTCTACTCCATTTTGAAGTCTCTCTTTGATTATTGTTACATCCATATCGTCTATTGAAAAGGTAACTATACCGCAAGCAGAAGAGTCGTCGTGATATACTTTTACACCTTGTATCGAGTGAAGTTGTTGACGTAACTTTGTACCCAATGAAGCACATTTCTTTTCAATGTTATTCATCCCAACATTAAGTGAAACATCTATAGCCGCTCCCAATCCAAGTCTAGTTGATATATTACTTTCCCAAAACTCAAATCGTCTTGCACCTGGTTGATATGTATGCGATAGACCAAACTCGTCATCTTCTTCCAAACCATGTACCTGAGCTGATGTTGCCGTCGGCATTCTAACAACTGGTGCTGCTGCATGATCAATATGGGATGGTTCTAATATGTTTGCAATACTCTTTTGAACATACAGAAAGCCAGTTCCTCTTGGACCTCGCAGGTACTTTCTTCCGGTAGCTGCCAAGGCGTGACACTGCATCTCTCTCACGTTTACTTGTATTTGTCCGATACTTTGACAGCCATCAACAAGATACATAATCTTTGGAAGCTTTGTATTATCATTGATTTTACTACTTTCGTCATTATTCTCATGAGAATTGTATTCATGAATCATTTGTCCAATCTCATTGACTGGATTTATGATTCCTGCATTCGTCGGTATGTGAGTAATACATACCATGACAATGGATGAAGGATCAATACAACTACTTTCGCCAATGGGGTATGTACCTTTTAGTATTGATCGAAGTGCTTCCAGATCTATCACTCCTGTAGGAATATCTCCTTCAGACTTAGTTGATGGTATTGCAATAACTCTCCATTGAATTGTATTGAGTATATTGTGATCTCTTGCAAACTTGACAGCTGCAACGAGATTTGCTGCATACTCTGCCTCTGATACTAGAATGGTCAATTCTTTCTTCTTATTTGATGATACTTTGTTCTTCTTTTGATGTTGCAACGACATCAACTCATGCTTTTTGGTCTCAAGCATTGAATAGAACACCCGTGTCCATGCTACTGTCGCGCTTTCAACTAATGCTATCTCATCTCGTGGATTATATGTTGTTGTTTTTGGTGTATTAGTGGTAGTATCATTGTTTATACCGATCAATTGAGCTACAGAAGAGTATACTTTATCTAAATTAACCAAACTAGCGGCATGATATCCTCCGACTTCAGTCTCTAATTGTAAATGTTGTATTATTGCATTTGTCACCTCAAGTGGCGATGGCGAAGCCCCTGCATTATTAAAATGTATGTGTCGAATGTTATTATTCTTATGGTGGTTTACTGCCATCATAGCTGATGTAGAGATGACATGCATAAGAAGAAGAAGCATCACAATGTTATTCCTTGTCACAATCATATTGATCACAACAAAAGTAGATATCACAAAGAACTAGCAATTTACGTTTCATCGCCAAAACAACCGGGAGTCTACTTTTTTAATCGTTTTGAAGAGGTTGTAGAGTCCTCTCTCTACATCACGCAGCAGCTAACGAGCTTCTCAGATATCAATACAGCACATAATGTAATGTATAGTGTCTTTATTCTACTGATATATCTTTTATGTTTACATCATACTCATAGAATAATAGCAAACATAAATGAATTATGAATCAATCATAGTTAGAATCCTGCTTCTCGTTTAGCATCTTTTAATCACTTTGTCAGTGTATTATACTCCGCAATGAATTGCACACGATATGCATTACTTTCTTTCTCTGTGCAACGGGTATCACACACTCTTACTCAAATTCGAATGCCCATCTAACAAACACATGTTAATCATTAATCATAAGTGGAACCGCACTCTCATTCAGCATCCCTCTGGCCTGCGGCCAGGGATGCTGAATGGTTCGCGCTAATCTTGAAAATAGATTCAATACAGACTGTAATGCTTCCAATAAATCTTGTGTGGGCGGTTGATTGTTGAACAATCTATTGCAAACATAATTCGTAATATATTATATTATATTATATTAAATGACTTCTTCAACTCTAATTATTGATAATATACCAATCGCTGATGATACCGATAATTCTGTATTTTAATACGGTTTATAGTAGCACCCGAGTTATATATTAAATAGTAGTATGTTGTACCAATTAATTTTAATTCTCTTAATCTCGGTACATGATGCGCAAAACTGTGGATTGTGGATATGATAATAATGAATGAATGAATTCGCTGCATGATAGATCACCAGTACTTGACATTATATAGATCGTCAACGGATGCGATGGCGATGAGTATAAGCTGAGATAATAGTAGAGGGGCGGGCGTGCCTCACATTGTAGAGTTTTTACTATGTTACTAAAGAATGGGGGTTGAGTCGCTAAATTTATTCCACACCTTAGATTATAGTTTAAATGCATTTATTATTTGCTATTGATTTGATTAGTAGATAGATAAATTTATTTGTATTGCAAAGGTAAAAATGCTCTTATCTTTTCAGGATTTTCCCCCTACAGCTCTAGCTTCTACTAGAAGCTCGTATACCATTCTCTGGTGAGTGCTTGCTTTATTATATAATTATAATGAATGGATATATTGTGTCTTATATTTATGTCTAACCTCTCATGCCCTTCCCGAATTTTATCCCCTTAAATATTAAAACATACATACAACAACAATACACCCAGACCAGATATTTCAATATAATATAACATAATATATCATCATGACATATCGTTCTTTTTACTGGATGAACCGCGGCACGGTTGGAAAACTCCAAGTGAAGGACAGTCAGCATTGGAGGGGTGTTGATGATAATTATTGGGAGACGGTTGGCATCCCCGTTCATATTGGTCCATATCAACGACATTGGTGGAGAAGTAAAGTCTCAAAGTATACCGTTTACAATAGTATGGTCCGTTTTCAACATAAATTGGTTGATGCAGCAAGGTGTGGCGATAACAATATGATTCTTATTGGTGGTTTACACAATTGGCGGCCAGAAAAGTACCATTCGCCCTGGCATCCCGATCTTCTTGAGAACTGGGGTAAGCATTTTATTTTACGTGTCTCTTTTAGTGTATGTTATGTTCATCTATTTGTTCCTATTCCTTCTTTGCTAATACAAAACAACCTATTCCGACAAATACATCATAGAACAATTTGTTGAGGATTTAGATAGTCATGATGGGGGGATTAAACGTTTCAGTATCACCAACGCTATGCTTCCGCCTTCTCCCTTCTTCTCCACAAGTATTATGCCTGTTCTAGAGGCGAACATCACAACAATTACTAGTTTGGAATTAGTGTCATGTGATTTAAAGTCTACTGATGTTGAATTCATTAGTAGATATATCAAGAAAAACAAGTCATTATCCATCCTAAATCTATCTAGGAATGACTTGTTTGGAAATGATGGATGCAATACAGCAGCAAAGCTACTTGCAAAGAGTATGAAGAAGCACCAAGAGCTTTCTTTTGTGGACCTTTCAAAGACCGGTCTAGGAATGAATAACGACGGTATTAAAATTATATTAGAGGGGAGTAAGGGTATCAATAGTCTCGTCGTTAATGATAATGCTTTCGACAAAGAAGGACTGGCTCTTGTTACTAACTTTCTGTGGAGGAAGAACGAGGTTTCTGAGTTTAGTATGGCTGGCGCTGGTATTGGGGAGGAAAAGGAGGGTAAGACCAAAGCCAGGATATTGAGAGATGCGCTTGAGAAGAATACAACTCTTGAACAGATCTGTCTTGGATCTAACCACCTTGGATTTGATGACCGTGTTCTTTCCATTGTCGTGTCCGGTATCAAGGGAAGCTCATCATTGATACATGTTGATCTAAGCGGCAACAAAATCAGAAGAATGCCTAGTATGAAACTGGTTGCAAAGTTTTTGTCAAAGAATACATCTCTTCTTGATTTGAATATGAGTTTCAATGGATTGCCTGTCAAATGTGCAACAATATTGATGGATGCACTCAAAAAGAATACCACCCTTCAGAGACTCTCTCTTATGGGCAATAATGTTGGCGACACACATGTACCTCCAATTGTGGATATGTTGAAGAATAATGTAACCCTTCGATCTCTTGATTTATCGGACAACAACCTGAGAGTGAAGACGGGAAGGAGGGACTTACTCAAAGCTCTATGTGACACGACAAGCTTGGATTCCATTGCGAACAACTCGAATCATACTTGTAGTGTTATCATTGCCGGCCGCAATTATGGTGGTACTTATGAGGAGGAACTTACCAACATCAATAAACTTGAGAATGAGGGAGAGAAGATTCGGTACAAAGTCGTCCTTGCCCTATGTGTATTGAACAAGGACTTATATGACCCTCGGTTCTTTGATGATGTCCCACTCGAGCTGATGCACAAACTACTTGAGTTGGTTCAGCAGGAGATTGGGTGTAAGGGGTACGGTAAGGGGATTGTCAAAAGTGTGAAGAAGAGAAGTAAAATCAATCGTCTGAGCAATTTATATGAGGCTATCCATCAGTGGCCTGCATTTCCTTCGCTATTCAGCCGAGGACCTGGCAAAAAGAAGAGGAAGAGTAAGAGGAAGCCCAAGGTAGCCGATGAAGAGGAAGACTTTGTTCCGAGTGGATTTCCAAAGACGAAGAAACGCCCTCGGTGGATGCCTTCACCCGAGCCAGTTAAACCTAGTAGGAGTAGTAGCAGAGCGACAAACATCATTCGCATTTCATATGCTGATGTCGAAAATAGCGACGATGAAAGTTAGAATGGTTGACTTGTGTATGTGAGTGTGTATCAAGAAGGAGAGAGAGAAAAGAGGTCTTGTTGAGAGCCTTAGTTTTAGATCAACCCGTGCGTGAACAGCTAGTAGATGGCAGTAAGAAGGGGTATAAACGAAGTGATGATAAGAGCATGATTGGTTTGGAAGCAATGGTTTATGTAGAATAATCCAATTGTTATATAATATACCTTAGATGCTATGACCTACTACCCCATACTAACTTGTGTCACTACTAGAAAATTGACTGTAAAAGTATAGTGGTGGGTGTAAGAAATATGCTACGGGTGATACTGTCCTTGTTATACACCTATACATTGCCTAACAACCACTATTCAACAACCTACATGCTGCTATACCCCCACTTGATGGCCAAAC
>Ga0075439_15584_pt1 | contig 20436 bp, 11 predicted proteins | sample MintriSingleCell_FD_74264 | JGI IMG/M metagenome (GOLD analysis project Ga0075439, IMG submission 74264) | Marine eukaryotic communities from Monterey Bay, USA to study complex ecological interactions - Minidiscus trioculatus JGI Plate_4_G5... | ecosystem: Environmental > Aquatic > Marine >... | reverse complement strand
ATATCGGGTAAGAGCACACTCATGGTTCAAACGACTGCACTCGTCAGAGCAATGGCGAAGAAGTTACAAAAACGGGTCATCATTACACGAAACATTAGTAACGAGGGAGATACAAGGATACCATTTAGTCTATTCCGCTCGATATTTAGAGATGTCTTGTCCCAGGTCCAATTAGAAGACGAAGAGAATGCCTCCGTAAGATCAGGGACCGTCTTGCCGCGAATAGGGTCGGGCACAAGCTTAAAAAGATCAACCTTAGATGGTTCCGATCGATCTGGTTCCGATAAACCCGTGCGGCGTTCATCAAAGTCAGCTCTAAGTGATTGTGATCTTAGACGACGTTCATCAGGTGATACAATAACAGGAATAATAGGAGACAACTCTAAAGGGAGGCATTCATCTGCAGACTCGGTAGATTTCTCAGTCGACAAAGAGTGGGATGAACTGTCGTTACATACACAGTCATCCAAAAGTAGTACAATGAGCACTGACGCTACAAGATTTCGATTTATATGCCAAGAATTGAATGCTCCTCCGGAGTTTATAGAAGTCGTTGGTAAACGATTGCTGGGCCTCCGAGAAAGGAATACAAACGCCTCAGCTGGAAATGCCAAGGCACCTAACGTGCAAAAGATTGTAGACTTCATGGCCGATGCCTTTGTACGATGTACCAAGCATGCAAACCTTGTTCTCCTTGCACTAGATGATGTGCAGTGGATGGATGAAATGTCATGGATGGTAGTACAAGCAATCTTTGAACGAGGGCAGAATGTATTGATCTTCTGCGGATCACGCCCGCTCTCATCGAATCCATTATCCATGAACCCTCAGTTCTGGTCAGACCTCCACGGCCAATTCCAGAATGAAGGCAGATATACGGAATTAAGCCTATCTCCCTTCACTGAGCCCGAGGTTAAGGAGATGATTGCCACGACCCTCGAGTTTGAGTTGAATGATATTGATGAAAGTTTCAGTCGGAATGTGTTTGCCACATCCGGAGGAATGCCTTACTACCTGCGGTATGTTCTTGATGCTATCAAGCAGAACAAACTTACCGTCAAACTAGACAATGGCTTGATTGGTATGAAAAGTAGTGATGACAAGATAGGCTCGAGCTTCGGCTCAGTCAATGAATTACTTTTATGCCGTATAGATGCTCTTGACTCGTCGGTACGAAGTGTGCTGCATCTTGCGGCCGTAATTGGAATGGAATTCACCTTACTTGATGCAGCTTTGGCATATGAAGAAATGGTTGGAGTTGAAGACAATCCTGGGAGATTTGAGGCATCAAACTCACTCCTCCGGTCAGCAATTGATTTGGCAATTGAAGAGGGTATCATTGAACAGATTTTCTTATTACCAGAGGATGACGGCGATGATAATGAGGACTGGATTGATAATGATACTGACAATATTTGCAGTTCAATGGGAAATATTAGGTTAATATCCTTGAAAGGACGTCGCAAGGCACATCCTTTCTTTGCTGAGAACCGCCGTCTACGTTTTACTCATGATTCATGGAAGACAAGCATCTTAAGTGTCATGTTAAATGAAAAGAAACAAGAAATGCATGAGCATGTTGCCATATCACTCGAACGAGAACTGGATGATGAAGCTCATAATCAAGGCGACTTTCAGAAGCAGATTCGAGTATTCAAGCATTGGAAGTCTAGTGGTAACTTTGCCAAGGCAGCTCTCCTTGCACTTAACATCGGAGGAGAGCTCATGCTATTAGGTCTGAATTCACAGGCAATTTTATTGTTTGACGACGTCTTGGATATCCTCAAGGAAATGGCGAATGATCAACTCCGTGTTGCATGTACGTCTAATACTCTTTCAGAAATGTCCGATGATGATAATGATATAGAACATGGAGGCATCAGTGCAATAGTTCTTGATGCCATAGATGCACCCGAGCTTGAGAAGCTGATCAAAGTTAACGTTGCGAGAGGTAAATGTTATAGTACATTGGGACGGGGGAAAGAAGGTGCAGAAGCATACCAAAGTGCGCTTGCTGTGAGTAGACTTGTTTGTATCAAGACTCTGTGAATCAATATTTGTGTATCATATCTTTCACTCATTTATCATCATCTTTACCTCTTTAAATGATTACAGATTCTAAACTATACACCGTCTGCAAATGACGAGGAATTCGATAGAAGTGTCTCCTTCCCAATCTTTAGCGGCTTGTTTGTTGTATTGAAGATGGGAGCCATTGAGCAAGATGAAGAATGCAGCTATGAGAAGGACTTGTGCAAGAAGTTTAGTGAACAAGCTCGACTCAAGGGAGATCCTGTTCATTATGGTCGTGCAATGGCAATGGAAGCTGAAACTTTAGGTCGATTGGGAAACTTTGAAGAAGCTCTTGAGGTTGATGAAAGGATCAAATCTATTTACAACATTGAAACTCAACACGCGGCGATTTGCAAAGCATATGGCAGTGATAGAGTAGGTCAGGCTTTTGCACACAGTGTCAACTACAACATAGCTCTTGGAAGGACTCAAGCTGCACTTGATGCCTGCAAGTACATTGTGGAAGAACTAGCTCCAAAAAGCGATCCCAAGAACATACACAACATGTTTTGTCTACTCTATTCGGTTATAATTGCATTCAAGGAAAACGGCTTAGCATCAAAAGCTCTAGATTTGTTCCAGTCAAGAATAGAGGAGCCATTTCAAGAGCATTTCGGGCCGGGGGGCAGTACCTGGTCTGCACCCATGTTCAAACCAATCCGTACATTGCTAACATTGGGAGTGAATCAACAACAGTTACAGGGATCTGCTAGACAGCAGCAGCAGCCTCCTCCTCCTCCTCCTCCTCCTCAACAAGCAGGTAGTACTACTGTGACTGCGCCCATGTTCAAACCAATCCGTACATTGCTATCATTAGAAATTGATGGAGATAATGCGAATGTGAAAGATGAGAACATTGCCGACTTCACATTATGGGCCTTGGATTCAGAGAACTTTGAGGACAAGATATCCCGACTAGAACTTCCATTGGCAAGTTTCTGTGCAAGTCCACTTGCTATCCATAGTGAGATTTGCTTCGATTTGGCCAAGAGGCAACTAGATGACGAGGAGAAGAGGAATCAATTGATACAGAAGGCAATCAGTTTGATGCAAAGGTCAATTGAAAATACAGCAAAGATCCCATTTGCTAACAATTACGCAAGGCGGAAACTCGAGATCATAGAGAGTTATGCAAAAGAGGAGCTTGGAATCTATTGATGGTGTATAAAATCATCAATTTCATACAATCATTTAAGATTAGTAATAGATATTTAGGCCATATCTATCTCTTCATTACAAACTGATTCTTAACCTGCACAGATGTATTAAATAGTGCATCTTTTCACGTACTCTCGACCATTTGATACATCAGGTAGGTCGTCACTCAAGTCATCAGAGCTGAGTTGGAAATCATCGGGAACCTCTACTTGTTGATATGACAGTGTTAGTCTCCGCTGATACCCAGCCCAACCATAGACGTCGGATCCATCGTCACTGTCAGAATCATCGTAATCTTCCTCTTCCAATCGAGAGGGTATCATGACAGTAAAACCTTCGTCGCTGGTGATACACCCCCACTTAACAGACTTGCCACATACTATTGCTGATGAAGATTTCAGGCTAGATATAAGTGAACTATCCCCTAGACCAATCCGAGTACCATACTAGCCGCTTGGCTTTCTTCTACTCCAAGGTGAAGAAACTCTGCAGGAGTAACCCGTGATTTACTAGAGCAAGATCCCATTGCTGATAGACTCTGTCAAGAGTTATATACGGTCACTAAACTTCATAGCTGCAAACAAGTTCTTAAAACGAATAATCATACATGGTCTTGTTCACCACCAACTTATACACAATGATAAAACTGTCCGAAGCATGATCAAGAACTCAACAACCCATCTTATCGTGGTGCTATTCTTGAAGTAAAGGCCTCCGCTATACAACTCAGCTATTCCTAACTTGGTCTTGGCTATTCGTGTATCAATGTTATGGCGTACTAGTACTACTTTATGTTTCTATTCTACTCTAGGCATCATTATTTCTCCTTCTGTGCAATCATCTCTCTTTCTACAAGTCCTTCAACGGCTTTGTCATCATGTTGTATATGTCTTCTGCTGACTCAAACTTCCTTGGGCTGAGAACCGTATATCTAGCATTATGATTGACGAACATCCATTGAGTAAACTCTAACAGCATTTCACTTGTAACATCTACTTGAATATGTTCATTCTTCACTTCTGGAAGAGATGCAATCAAATCACGGACAATTTGTGGTGCAGGTTTATTTTCAGTGCCAAGTGCAGCCGATATTCGTTGCTGATACTCTCTGGAGTTTATATAATGATAGTCCATTATTCTAGCACACAAAATACCCGAGCAGCTACCCTGATGGACATTGAATTTTGCTGAGTATTGATTTTCTATCAGGTGACCAATTGTGGGATAACATCCCATGTTCAAAGCTCTGATGGCAATAAACCCACCCATGTATAAATTACTCTGTAATGTAGCAGACTCAGGATCAGATATAAGCTTCGTAAGGTTGTCACCCAGGATACGCAAACCTTCTAATGCACGAGCACGTACATCTTCATTTGCTTTTGGATGTGTAATTGCCCCTATTGCATGTTCAACTCCTCGTAATGATGTCCCAAATCTTACCCAATCCGGTAATCCGGAGCTCAAGACTGGGTCGTATATAATGGCAGTGGGCAATAATTTCACATGTGCAGCACCACTTTTACTCTTCAACTTGGTAACCAGACCAGCGATATGTGTAGCCTCTGCCATTGCAAACGAATTAGGCATGCAAATTTGTGGTGGAAGTTCGGGCATGGGATCTTGTTCTGTAGCCGCTTGCAATCCTTCTACCGTACATCTAATCTTCTTCTTTTCATTATCACTTTTGGTAGATAACCATAGTCGAACCAATTTTCCAGCATCTTGTACTGCTCCTCCACCGACAGTCATTACTAAATCAGCATGGGCTGTATATGCATCATCACATGCTTTTAACAGCCCTTCTTCTGCCCCTCCCATGTTAATTGAAGTGCATAAAGGTGCAGCTAGTAATCCCTTTGATTGCAGTATATCGACAAGTTTTGTATCGTCACCTTCAATGAACTTAATTGATGATTTGTTAGCCATCACGAATACTTTTTTGCAATTGAAGGATGATAGTTCATCCATAGCCGTTTGGAGGAAAGGCATACCAATATGAACTGCCTTCATACCAGATGGTATATGCTCAGGTGGAATAGATATGATATTGTTCGTACTCATCTTAGTATAAACCATCAATACAATGATATATCTTATCATCAAAAACCCATCAAAATGATATTACTCACTCAAGCTATTGTATTATTTAATTGATTGGTGATGAGAGGCATTACCACTAATTACTTGTTGGGAGTTGGGATGTTTTGCAAAAAAGATATATGGTATTATCATTAATTATGTATCAATATCACCATCGAGGAAGATATATCGTAGATGTGCCAATAGGAACCTTATTTAATTGTTTAACGCCTATGAATCTCTATGAATATGTGGTGTAATTAACAAAAGTTAAAAGTCTACGGTCGAGAAAAGATACCGGCGTTATTTCGCTAAAGGCCTCGTGCATCGAAACCCAACGCATGCTCGGTCGTCGTCGGTGGTCGCCGCTGGTCGCCGCTGGTCGTCGGTGGTCGTCGATGGTCGCCTACCGGTCGCCGCTGGTCAACTCTCTACTCCATCATCACCCATCTATAGACCATTACGGCTGCTCGAAGTGGCTTTCTTACAACAAGAAAAAGTTGAAATAGACTTGCCGCCATATCTGATTGCGGCTGCTAATGATAGTAGTAGTAGTAGCAGCGGCAGCAGCACAGCACACATGCAGTTAGATATACTTGCAATAGTAAACAATGGTGAATGGTGTGTGTGATATATGCGTATTGTTTTATTAGGCAGGATAATTGCAAAGACATACGGCGGCGCAACAATTAGAATTACTTATGCTTTTGTAAGTAATGAAGAGTAAATATTTCTACTCATGATCTATAATTGTTAATTCTATGGTGGAATTAGTCATCGGTGAATGAGGAACAATAATATAAATCAGTAGTAGTAGTTCTGTTATATGGAGAGGAGTCTTGCAATTAGTTCTTCCTCACCGTGAGTTGCATTGGCATATTAATTCACAAAAATGAAGATATAAATAGTATGAGATGAGATGATAGTTGGGCGGGGGATATATGATACTATGTAGTAGCTTGAAGACACTCGTGTTGGAGTTGGGTATCATCGGTCATTTGATTTGCCATAATACAATAATGAACGGTAGATGAGAACACTTCTTGGTATTGGTATACTTACTTGAACAACAAAATAGTATTCGTGCTGCATATCGATAATAAACTAAAGAGCTATTATTTATTCTGCTATTGTGTGCAACAAACTGGAATCCTGGATCAACCTTGGGGTACCATAATCTTAACATTTTGATACTTTGATGACTCCTACTATCTCCGTAGTATAAGTATAATGATACTGCCTCGTTAACATCATCACAGATGTAACCTTACTACCATTTTCAATACGTGTAAAAACTTAAATGATACTATTGTCGCTACTAATGTCGTCAGCAAGTCTTCCAACTTGTTTTAGATACCGATGATGTTTCCATTGAGTATATCACATCTTCTTCATTGCTAATCTCAAATCTCTCCTCCTTCGAATAAACTATAACAATCACCAAGTATCGCCTTCGCCATGTATCCAATGTCGTCTAATAATATCGAGTATTCTACCACGATCACCGGACGATGGGTAAATCGGATGATGGGTAAATCGGACGATGGGTAAATCAAGACGGAGTTCGGAATGAGAGAACCATATGATTGTACAGCTGTGTCAACTCGTCATCACATCTCTTCAACTGACCGGTTATCCCGTCATCTTAAATTTGTTATTGTTAGGTGATGTATTTGTTGATGTGTTTATGTGTTATGTTGATGTATGTTGATGTGTTCGTTGTTATTTGATAACCCCTCACTCAGATTAATCTATTGCAATCTTTTCACTCAAACGTTGCATCGGTGACATATTCTGAAGTTATGTTGCTTCCTCACATCATCTAACACAAGATAAGGTACATAATAGCAAGATATATCTAATAGCAAGATATATAATATGGTCGCCGGTGGTCGCCGCTGGTCGTCAGTGGTCGTCGGTGGTCGTCGGTGGTCGCCGCTGTCGTCGGTGGTCGTCATGGCGACCATGCGTTGAGCTTTAAAATACGAGGCCTATAGTGAAAAGATACCGGTATCTTTTGCAAACCACTGTGTTTTACTACCTCATCATTTTTCGTTTGCTCGCCATACACTTTTATTGTCGCTTGCACTCGATGATGATATCACTACTCCACTGACCATGAGTATCTGAGGTGGTATCGTTCGATACCCCAAGTAAAGAACTCTGCTACAGGAGTAACTCGAGATTTGATCCCATTGCAATGCAAACCAGTCAAGAGTTATATACACATTAGGTCTTTATACTTATACAATTCACTGGTGCTATATTCTTGAAATAAAGGCCTCCGCTATACAGTTCAGCTATTCATAACTTGGTCTTGCTCCCATGAAATGCAACAAAAACGAATCTACCCCTGTACAAACCTTATACATTTTTCAACTCATCCTCTTCTCTTGGAAACAATGAAGGAATATACACCAAAACCAATCAGACCAACAATAACAAGGGCTATAATGATAGATGGAATGAACATGGCCAGCAACGGTCCCAATTCACAGGTATCAGGACTAGGATTGCCAAGATACTCCAAATTTGGAAACACTAATGCCATGCCCCATATTCCTAGCGCCAATTGAGCCAGTCCGAGCATTTGAACATTGCAATTTGCAAAGGAGTGACGTTTAAGTCTATCTTCCCGCCGGAGACTGTAATGAAACTTAATCAAGCCCACAATCATACTAACGATAGCAAATGAATAGATAAAGCTCAAATATGAGGGGATTGAAGGACATACAGACCACACAGCGGCAAAGATCATACCGATCGATCCCAAGTCAAGCATTAACCATCCCCACTCTTCTTTAGTTTTGGGATAAAGAGGTGGTGGCGGAGTCCATTGTTTTGCTAATTCGTCATCTTCTTTATTCTTACCAATGAATACTGTTACCCGACATTCTGTGCTTTGCCTTGGCGGAATTTCATCTGGTGTATCTATAGCAGTATGGAAACATCCTCTAATTGGCATCTCCTCTCTTTGCTCTGGATCATCTTTCCATATCTCAAATTGTTTGAATACTAATACTTCATCATCATTCATTTCTGGATAATAATACCACTGATGTACAGGATTATACTTTAATGCCATTTGATCTGTGATTTTTCCTTTAACGCCACCGTATAAATGAGCATCTAATCCAGTATGAACTGTGTCACTATTCTTGACAGAAGAAGGATCGCATACTGCTAGTGGCTTATTTAGAAGAGGATTTGTTTGGGTATACCCCCCTACAGATCTCCAAAAGTTTATGATCATCATACCCTCAACTTCCTTATTATCAAACTTCTTTTGGCACGCCTTAGACCCTTGACCACTTCTATCATATGCATCTATATTATTCTTGTAATCCTCCAAAGTAATTCCAAAGTCTTGATGAACTCCACTTCCATAGAAACTATTCTTGGATCCTGGACCTCTTCTCAAGATTGCAGGTGGAGAATCAACAGAAATAATGTTATACTGTGCTAGTAAATGATTTCGTATAATACCTTCTAATTCTGGTGCATATATTGATGTTATGTCTGATCCGCATATCATACCCTGTATATAATCTTCATTCCAATGTTTAACTTTTGTTCTATGAGGGAAGAGACAAAATCCTTTTTGATTGAACATTGATGTTGCACTTTCTTCTGCTATTTCTTGGTATGCTCGGGCATCTATTACTTTAATGATTGGATTATCCTCGTCATCTTTTGTATATTCATATTGAGTATGATTTGTCGCTTTGTTGGCTTCTTGTCTATTATCAGATGTAAACTCTGGCCGGATCAAACCAGGGATATTTATATGCAAATCTTTCGGAGAAGAAGGGTCTTCCTCGTCCATGCTCATATGATTAGTATAGATTATTTAATAGAACCCCAGAGCGAGAACCCACCAACAAACACCGTGCAGTTTTTGGAAGATGTATCGGTGGGGTGATATTGATATATATCTATCCAATCACCATCGATATCATATTCGGTAGATGTACCAACTATGTATGCATATAAGAACTTCTTATGATAAATAATTCTTTTCGTTTGCTCGCCATAATACATTTTATATTTTTGTCGTTCGACATGCATTGGATATTTATTGGTTCGTCAGCGGTGTCAAGGCGAGAACAACATTGATATGAGGGTATGGTTTGATGGTTGTTATGATATCCAGGATAGGTATGTAATTTATAAAGTGTGCGAGTCAATATCATTGCAGTAAATTTTTGCTCATATCTTGTGTTCTTTTTCCCCCGACATATTATAATAGACCTGTGAAGAAGCACAGGTAGTAGATAGGTAGAGGAGAACACATAGTATATTTAACTGCAAAGATGCAAGTAGTGAATAACAGTAGTATTCCCACTTCAAGATCCTTCACATTTGCTGATGAAGATGAGACTAAAGATGAGATTAATCAATCCTCCGCGGTTGTAACACCCTCCAAAAGTAGATCTGGACCCGTATCACCTACCTCCAGCGATAATGCATTATCTCCATCTAGTTTGGCATATAGTTTAGATTCAGCAAGTCCAGTGAAGAAGTTACAAACTATACCTACTAATAATGCTGCTTTGCTGCAAACTCCGCCTACCGCATCTCATTCGCGAGTAATGTTAACACCCACAAAAATTAATATAAGCCCTAGTGGTATGGACGATGTACATCCCTTGGCTACTATGAATACTGCTGCCACGATAAATAAAACACCAATACAACTAAAAGAAGTAGACGATAAACACCCCTCACTATTTGCAAATACTGTACAAATTAACAAGCATAAAATATCACCTGAAATGTCGGAATTAACCACAACACCCACTCCCAAGACTACAATAGCACCTCAAGCTAACAATGGTAAACTTAATATGAAACAACAGGTAGCAATGAATAACTTCCTAAAGGCACAAACATCCGGTAATCCAATAGCCAAGAACGAAAAATGGAAAGAGCTAGTCTATGCAATGAAGGAAAGTGAAACTGATTCCCCTACTACTAAACAATTCAACAATCGATTAACAAGCTCTACTACCAAATCTACAACAGGATCAAGATATTCCAAAGGATCAACAACACCCGTTGCTACTAAAGATTATAATGCAATATTAGGTACATTAACAATAAACACACCTGGTGGTCTTAAGATTGGTGAACAATCTACTGATGGTATATCATTATCAAGTGGATTGACATCGAAAAGTGACTCTCCTCCCGAAGATTATAATGTCGAATGGGGAAGTATTAACATGTGGAACCCTAGTCCACAACCTACACCTAAAAAGAGTGCTTCTTTCTCGGGGGATGGCAAGGGTAATCAGTTGACATATAGGACAGTAACTCCTCCAAATGTACCAATATTATCCAAGGGTGATGATGATAATTTGCCATTAGTCTCTCCGCTTAGTGTGGATGAATCTTTTGATGAAGAAGAGAATAATGGGTTAATGGATACAACTGGTGAAACTACCATGTCTACTCCTGAAGAGTTGAAGTTGAATATTGAAGATGACGATGGTGATAAGAAGAAACAAAAGAATAAGGGAAAGAAGAAGAATGCACCATGTTTCTTCAATTTGGGTGAATCATTTGCAGACAATACCAAACGTATATGGACAGATCCAAATGATGACGTCGGCTCGCCCAATATTGGTTCCCCTGTCTCTGACCCATCATCATCGGGTATTGAACGACGTTCGTCATCTCGTACTTTATCTCCACTACTATTACCAAGTCCACGACGAAGTGAGAGTCCTATAGTACGAGGAGCAACATTTGATACTACCAAGGAGGTACCCTCATTCTCATTGGGACAACCACCAGTAGTAGTTCAACAACAGCGATCAACAGCATCGGCATCTAGTTCAGTGGCAAGTAATAGTCAACTCGTTTGCAAATCAATTGAGGGTGAGGTAATGTCCTATCAAGATATGGAAGAGCAGAGTTTGGCAGCAGCTCAGAAGGAGGAGGAAATTACTGCAGTATTTGGTGATTTTACCACCCAGGATGATGTGGTGGCTTCACCACCACCAGCTGATGTGCTGCCGGAGAGAGAAAAGAAAGCAGCAACTCCCTCAGTAGTTGCCTCTGTGGCAATACAAGAGCTTAGTCAAAGTATACCACTGACTCGCAGTGAGCCAACATTAAATCCACCGCCCACGACATCGTCAAAGCGGAGGACTAAGACTACCACACCTAGCTTGGAAGAACAGATATTGAGTGTGATAACACAGCAACCAGAGTCTCATGTGGTTGATGAAGAGGATGAGGTTGATGAAGATAATGGCGAGACAATCTTTGGTCGCAGTTCTCCCCTCCCTCCTTCTACCGCTACCCCATCCACCTCCACTAAACCTAAGAAGAAAAAGAAGAAGAGCGGCACAGTCGGTTCTACAGCCTCAGCACAAGATATATTAAAAGAATTGCGTAGTTCAACACCACATTCACAAGGTAAATATTCTGGCAGTTTACACAGCGGGGGATATTCTGGTACTTCATTGAATAGTGATAGTCATAACTTCTTACGGGGATTGTGTGGATCGACACCACACTCTTTGCAGAGTGGCAATAACAACTCCTCGTCAAAGAAAAAGAATGAGACGGTGCATCCGTTGGGTAGTATCTCTGCTCGTCTCGCTGCATTGGAAGCAAGGCATGATATCGGGGTAGGATCAGCGGAGCAAGTAGCTACTCCCAGGGATCAGGCAGCTAATACGGTATCAAGGTCGCCATCTGATGAAGACGAATCAGCAGACCAGGTTGGTGTCAAGTTGCCTCCTTCAAAAAGGGATGTACCACGACCTAACAGGATAAGCAGAAGAAGTGTCTCAGAGCCAACCCCTGTGGCAACTGAGTTGAAACCAGCAACATCGCATGGATCTAGTAGTGCAGCAACAAAGTCGAGAGATACCTCAGAAGTTAAAGGCAACACACAAGCTGATACCATTCATCCTCCAGTACAAGCAAATCCAGAGCCACCGGCGACGAGCCGGATAAGTAGGTTATTCCCTAACACCACACCCAAGCCCACAATCACGTCTGGCGGAACACCTCCTCGACAAAGTACTAACCCATTTGACGATGGTCCTAGCACGAACCCATTTGATAGTCCACCGCGGCAGAAAGTTATTGAGAAGAGCCTGGAAGATCCGTTCGACGAACAGTCTTCCCCAATACCTATTGAACGATCAGGAGTAGCTAGTGAACATTCTTTTAATGTTGATGATTCGATGGATGAGCCTTCTAAGCCATCAACTTCAAATGATTCTACTCAAGCTCAACGGGCAATCGCCCCACCTTCGTCGTTACCCCCAAGACGTGATAGGCTACGGCCGCCCTTGACCTTGTCCCCTTCAAGAAGAGATACTACACCATCACCTTTCAGGGCCAAGACTTCCGCATCACCACAAACTACAAAATCAAGCTCATCAAGTGAGTATATTGATGAACTTAGAGCAACAATATCTCAACTCAAGCGTGTTGGAGTGGGAGGACACGGCAAACCTACTTCGACATTGGTACGCAACGAACAAACGGGACGATACGTCATACGAGACATCAGCGATGATAACTTCAAAGTAAATCTTACACATGACGATGTGGTCAATAAAGATGACGTACTTCCGGAAGAGATTAGTACTCCCGGGGAAAGTTACATCGGATCAATTGAAGAAAACAGTATGGATGAAAGTAGTAATGTCGAATCAAGTCGAAGGGAACAGCAGTCATTTGAAGAAAAGCCTCGATACAATCCATTGACTCAAATAATCGACGACGAAGTCATGGACGAAGCTGCTGTCGATGCTGCCGTTCAGGCTGCAACCATGGAGTGCATGTCAACATCATCCACCACATCTCACGAAGCCTCAATTGAGTCGGTGGAAGACCAGCAGCATACAGGAGGAGATGTCGAAGAAGACGACTTCTTTGTCGTTCGTAAACCAATACCGCAGAGCGATAACGAGTGGTCAGGCTTTGCTTCATTTGCTAAAGAAGAAGACAGTAAAGATGATTTTGATATACTTCCGTCACATAGTTGGGCAGATGATAAGGATGATGACTTTGCCACTGGATGGGATGATAGTGGATTTGAAGAGACGATGTGGACTCCAGTATCTGTTCAAAAGAAGACAATACCTTTCTCATCTCCTACTTCTGTAGCAACAAGCAAACAAACGGTAACCTTTTGAAAATGAACAGATATACAGTGTATGTTAAAGTTAAAGACAATAAACAAAGTACCCTCTTATATTATACATCCTGGTTTTACTTTGCAAGAACATCTTTGATTGTCGAATCTATCAAAGGGGCTAATGTCTGGAGTTTAATGAGCTCAGTTGCCAAATCATTAATTGTTTCGTCAGCAGTTGATTTGATAGGTACCATGATCTCACATACACTGCAACCCTTTGGGCCTTTAACTGTGTATCCCGGCCAACTTTCAATCTTTACTCTTGACCTTTCTGTAAACATTGACATGAATTCGCGTTGTTTGGGGAAGCCACCTTCACAATGGACACATACGGGAGCATATCCCATTTGCAATTGATTATCCATAACGTAAGTCTCTAAATGTATTCCATTCATATTCTGATCCAACCAATTTGGTTTGCTAACATGCAAGTAGGCATTTCCTTTTTCCTGTCTACATTCCCAGCCTTCCATCTCGGAAAACTGCTTTGCTAATTTGTCAAATGCAGTGATATAGTCATTACTAGCCATTATTAGAAGAAGGTGGCGCCAACTTAGTGCAATGAAGAGAAGAAGGATGTTGTACTGAAACTGATATATTGATGAAACCTTATTCAGATGTACTTATATTGCTCTATGTAGTATGAGGAGAAGAAGGATTGTGATAGGTATGATATTGAGATGCTGTGAGATGTTTGTGATGATGGTGCGTGAGTGATGCAGAGAAAAAAGTGGATACCCCAAGATAGCCGTCGGGTATCCTCATAATAGGCACTATGTAGTATACAGGACCTTATACACTGTCTTATACTTATACACTATTGTAAGGTCACAACTATTGTCTACCTATTATGGTACTAAACTATCTTATACTGTGGGATGAGGTCATAACTCTTGTCTACCTCTTAGGCTATCTAAACTTTCTCTTGCCTTTTGATAAGACGGGTTTATCCGAAGAGCTTGTTCATATGCAGCAATTGCGTCTTGTTTCCTTCCCGGAAGCTGTTCAAGGACTACGCCCCATGAGTTCAAGGCTGCAACTTTATCATTTGCAGATCGTAGTAGCTTTACAGCGTTATCTAGAGCCTCGTCGGCAGCTTCAAACTTTCCTAGAAGGGCCAGAATATTGCCATATAACTTCCAAGCTTTGCCTGATTTTGGGTCTAGCTCGACAGCCTCTCTACATACTACTTCTGCTCCTTCCAAATCTCCACTTTTCTTTAATATAACGCCAATGTTTGTAAGACATTGAACACCTTCTTCTAAAGATCTATGCAGAGCAAAGGCTTCTCGGTACTGAATTATAGCCACCGTTCTATCACCTTTGCCCTCTAGTGCCGAAGCAAGATTATGTGATGCATCAAAGTTGTCTTGATCTATCTCAAGTGACTTGCGGTATGCAATCTCAGCCTCTGTATAAAGCCTTTGAGCAAGTAAATCATTACCTAATAGAAAGTGTCCCGAACTCCAAGATGGATGACGTTCAAGTGCTTTTCTATGTGATACGCTCTTCTGCACAAACCACAGATTAACGGCGGCATTCAATCCAGTTGAGCTTACAACGGCATGACTCCATAGTGCAGGCAGAAACAGTGCCTCTCCTGGATGAAGTGTAGATATCATTGCTCGGGAACATTTTATGAAATCAAATTCTTGATCATGATCACGAGATGTAGAAGAGAATGGATCAAATGTTCCATGATTCATCACAATCTTACTAGTAGACTTCAAAGACCCATCAACAAACTTTCCGGTTGTTTCATCGAATATAAACCGACTCTCAGTATACTTTTTATATTGCATATAAGGTTCTAACTCAGGTGGGATAAGAAGTAATGTCTTTGTACCACTCAACTGCAATAATAGATTGTCTTGTCCATCATAGTGTATTGCAGATTTAATACTCCCGTCACCTAACCAAAGATTAGCTGATATAAGATTTGATCCAGCTAAGTGTAGAACTCTTGCTAGCGGTAGTAATGTTGTGAGTTTTGGATGTGATTGTAAATTGAGTAGTCGAATGTATGCATTATAACCACGTTCTTGAGGCGAAGAGGCAGTAAAAAGTGGTATTACTTCATTTATTGGTATTACAAGTTGATATGGTGATATAATAGTACCATTTGATAGCTTAATTGGTGCCTCTGTGTATGTTAAAGGTGTGATATCAACTCGGACTAGAGTTTCCTCATTAGTAGATTGTGAAGTAAAGTATGTTTCCAATATAGAGGGTATAGTATCCAGTGAAAAGCTCTTTGGTATGATACCAGTTATAATTAGTGGAGTATCACCATGTGAAAGATCAAGATCTTTCGATGCTGCTTCAATTTGTGGTGATGGAAGTTGATGTAATTTATGATGAAATGATGATGTATGTTTTGTAGAGTATACTGATGCGAGTATCGTGTGCAATATAATACCTGCTTTTATGACGTTCATGTGGGAGATGATTGCAACCATATATATTGGTGGTATATCATTACCTTCATTACTATATGAATATAATCAATATAAATTTCAATTCCCATGATGTAATAGGAAAACTCCTTACAAGATACTCCGTCACCAAATCATACCAATTGAAATAACATTTCAACCCGAGACCTGCCAGAAACCTCCAACAAACTAACATCTCTATTCGGTAGTACAATACGCGATGCCATCCGCCACTGCTGATTACAATAGTATGCCGGGTGCTGACAAGACAATTAGGTAAGCTAGATAGGGCAATTGATTGTTCACGGTATCCTTTTTGAAGTACAAATATTTATTCACTTTTTTGCCATTTTGCATTGAAGTAGTAGGGGGGAGAAGCCCTGTGTTAGGTTGATACGATATATCTCTGCTATTGGTATTATGCCTACAAAGAAGTAAATATATATAGGTTTATCTGCTATTGGAATATCTATACCGAATCAAACATGGAAGAGCTAAGTAATACCAACTCCCTTCTCCAAGCAGCATTAGATAATCATGAGAAACATCTATCAGATCAACTTGCAGATCTTGATGGCCGTGAGACCAGTTTAACAGAACGTATAAACAAACTAAACAAAACAAAAGCAGATACAGCTAATGATAATGGCAACGTAGATGCATCTCCCGATGCTCTTATTGAGATTAATGCCGGAGGTAAACAAATAGTTGCAAAGAGATCAACATTAACACAATTAAAAGATACTATGCTAGAGGCATTATTCAGTGGCCGGTGGGAGAAGAGGTTACAGCGTGATAAGAATGGTCGTATCTTTTTAGATGTAAATTCAGCATGTTTCCAAGCAATAGTAGATTATCTCAATGAGATGACAATTTCGAGTGAAGATAATCCTCCCGATTGTCCGTCTGTTGATGATGAGAATAAGCATATACTACAAACACAAATGGAATTGTTTGGATTGTGCGGTAGTGGTGTGGATAGTAAGATTGTCAAAGATCGAGATCATGTAACTTTATTACATGAGTGGTTGGGTGAAGAAGATCAGGATGGTGAATTACATTTACTCTATCGATATACAAGAGATAGAAAGAAGGACTCGGCGTTTCATGGCGATTTCCACAGCAAATGCAATGATAAAGAGTGTACTATTGTAATCATTGAAACAACTTGTGAGTAATGTTAATATGTTTGTGATGTTTATTTCAGTTCATGCACATATCTTATGCACACATATCTTATGCACATATATCTTCTTACTTAGGTGGCACAACTCTTGGAGGGTATACCAATTCACCGTGGACTAGTGATCAGGACGGGTATAGTAAAGCAGATAAAGCCTTCTTGTTTGTATTAGAAGGGAGTACTGCCCCTCGCAAATTGAAGCTTATGAACAAGCAGGACAGCCAAGCAATTTACAATGAAGCGACATATGGCCCAGCCTTCGGGGGAGCACATGATCTCTATGTCCAGGGAAAGTATGTGTTCCCTCAACTATGTGGTCATACATATGAATCTTGTCCAACACAGAAGTTATTAGAGGGTGAGGGATATAAGATTAAAGAGATGGAGGTATTTCAGATCGTCTCAAAGTCTAAGGAGGAGGTGAAGAAGCGTATCTCTCTTCAGAAACCTGATGCAATGTTATCTAAAGCGGTTAGTGATGCGATTGATGCCAAACGTGCATGTCTATTGCAAGCAGAAATGGAGGTACTTCATCTCGAGGATAGTTGGGAAGATGAGCGGGCATTTATAAATAACTTTGTAACAGGCGAAACCAAAGACGTCATCAGTCTAAACGTTAGTGGCACTATCATGACTACTAAGCGATGTGTACTCCGTGTGGCTGAAGACTCTGTTCTGGCTCAACAGTTTGATGATACCAAATGGACAGAGCAAGGTTCAAAAGGTGCCAAAAGCGTGAAGGAGTGGACGCCTGACGAAGTAGCTGACTGGGCTACTAAAATTGATGACGTCAAAGAAGATGTCGGAAGCATGCTTAAAGAGAATGAGGTTACAGGAAAGTCCGCGTTAGTATTGTTCGTTTTATGAGTTTGTGTGTTCAATATGAAGTCTCGTTGATTTGATCACTTCCTTTGGCCTTCCATTGCCTACATTTGACTGCCCTTGTGAACCACATGTACTAACAGAAGAAGTTATGTTGCCTTTCCTCATCTTCATAAATCGTATGACGCGCATCTTCCAGGTGTTGAACTTCTCGCATTGACAATCGAAGGCTTAAAGATGATGGGTATTAAAAAGATTGGTACACTGTGTTTAATTCAAAAGGGAATCAAGGAACTTGAACAAGATAGTAATGAGTTGACTTTGATTGAACATTCACCGTATTGCTTTGGAAAGATATTGGACTACTTCAGGCTCATTGAACTGCATTCTCAGGGGCTTATGAGTGAGGAACCAGCATTACCGAAAGTTCAAGAAACTCAAAAGAGGAGGTTTGACAAGGTTGTTCAATATTACTTTCCTGGAGAGAGTTCAAAGTATATCCTTGGTGAGAGCAAGATTCGGCCAAGGAGGTGGAGCGATTGCTCGTAAAGGGCTATACAAATATCTTTTTTCTTACTTGTGTTTAGTGTCATGTCGAGTGGCTTACCTGTAAAGTCATCTTTTTGTTGTAATGTTGAGTAAATGTAATTAAGTTTTACTTATCTTTAACACGAGTCTCAAGCGCTGCTACTGAACCCCCTAGTAGCCAGCTTTATACAACTAAATAACCTACTAAAATACAAGGAGTGCACTAACCACATATATAATCAAACTCAGATTCTTGGCTAGTACCTCACCCTAATTCATACTTCCCCTCTAACTCTCTTTCCTCTATGCCGCTTCATCTCCCTCCTTGGTTGCTTCTGGAATAGTCTCAGATGGAGCTGCTGCATTACTATCACTTACAGCTGTTTCAGGAGGAGATTCCACTTTCTTCTCACCTTCGTAACCATTGATAAAGAAGGTGCTCATCTCACCTTTGCCCTTAATGGGGATCATGCCGCGATCTTCCAAGATCATTTCGGGTGCCTGTTTCCTCAATACATCAGCAGCACGATCAGAGCACTGAACTCTCATAGATAAAGAGTTAGTTTCCATCCGTGCGGCTGTGTTGACGGTATCGCCAAAGACACAATAACGAGGATTACGAGAACCTACGACACGTGCAACCAAGGGTCCACAATGAATGCCTACCCTAATTCGGACAGAACCCATACTTGGGTCGTCAGGTAGGACAGGTGTGTCACTAGCGGCCTTGACAGTGTCAAGGGCAAACTGGGCAACACGTTTGGCGTGATCGTTTTGCTGTTTCTTAACAAGGTTACAAACTCCAACGTAGGCGTCACCGATCGTCTCAATCTTGAACACATCATGCTTCTCGGAAAGCTCATCAAACTTGAGGTATAAACGATCAAGCATATCAGACACCTGTACGGGGGTAATCTTGGATGCAATTGTGGTGAAACCAACAATATCTGAGAAGAACATTGTTGCCAAATCCACACGGTCAGGTTCCACCTTACGTCCTGCTAATAATGCAGAAGCAACGTGCTTAGGGAATACCTGGTGAAGAAGATCTTCCTCATTAGAAGCCCTCCTTGGTCCTTTGATACGATGACCAAAGCTGGTCTTTCCAGGCTCAACGTTTTCGGAATCAAGACGCTTGATTCGGAGATCAATCTCTTCAAATGTGGGACGCTTCTCGGGATTGCCATCAATACATTCCTGATAGATCTCAGCAATCTTGGCTGGACAACCCTGTGGTACAGGAGGACGCTTGGCAATCTTCTTGTTCACAATACCATCAAGGACAGTGGCTGGGTATTCTCCATCATAAGGGTCCTTACGAGAGTAAAGCTCATAAAGAATGATACCAAAAGAGTACACATCACTTTCAGAAGTATTGGTTGTCTCCCTACGCAATAGCTCTGGAGCCATCCAGTACGGAGTTCCACTAGCGCCAAGATACTTCTTCTTGGCACTTAACCCAAAGTCAGCAATCTTGGCTCGGAAACGACCATCCACGAGGACGTTGGCAGCCTTGAGATCACCATGAATAACCTTGGGATCGGCAGCGTGGAGGAAACGTGCACCACGGCAGATATCCTTAATGATGGGGAAGATGAACTCTCCATCAATGGCAATGGTCTCATTGTGTAGAAGATCATACAATGAACCGTTTTCCATATACTCCATAACAAGCATGGGTTCATCCTTGTTATCAATCACGGATCCCATAACGGTGGTAATACAAGGATGGCGTAATTTGGATAAAGTCCTCATCTCAACGATAAAGTCCGCCTTGAGCTGATCATAATTCTTCCCAGATGACTTGTATCCGAAGAAACGCTTCCATTGGGCCTTGCTCTTGCCATCATAACTGCCACTGCCCTGGGTCAATTGTCCACTAGAGGTGATGGTCATGGCGCCAGTTTCAACAGAGCTGTGGATATTACTAATGGCACTACCAGTGCTTGCCTGTCGTACGGGGACGGCAAATGCCACCTTGGTCTTTG
>Ga0075439_12668_pt1 | contig 20445 bp, 12 predicted proteins | sample MintriSingleCell_FD_74264 | JGI IMG/M metagenome (GOLD analysis project Ga0075439, IMG submission 74264) | Marine eukaryotic communities from Monterey Bay, USA to study complex ecological interactions - Minidiscus trioculatus JGI Plate_4_G5... | ecosystem: Environmental > Aquatic > Marine >... | reverse complement strand
AAGTACCTCCAAGTCTTCCAAACAACGTATCAAGATTCACGCCAGCTAAATATTCATCTCTAGCTGGATCGTCAGGATTATGTCTTGCATCTACAACATCTAGCTCATCTTTTCCGTCGTTTGTCTTATCATCTGAACTTCCTTCATCAAATGCCTTGTACTCTAAATTTCGAATGTCCAATCGCACTCCATATCCCTGTAAAGCAGTTGGTATTGCTCGTGATGATATGTCTTTCCTCGATTTCATCTCTTCTTCGTATGGAATGTATCCCATGTGTCTTACAACAAACTTAATCTGAGAATCTTTCAATGATTGATAGAGTGATGCAAATGCTGTAGTTCCAACTTGACCATACAAAATGGCAATTATATTGACATCATTACTTTCTTGAGTTGCTGTTGTTGGGTAGGCTGACTCGTCTGGAAGTTGCATTAGCATACTAGATGCTGCTGTGCTCTCCATGCCTGCATTCTCATCCTTCGATTTGAGTGCATCTATCGCAGCTGATAATAGAGATTCATCCAAAATCACTTGTTTAGCCAATATTTTATCAATATCATTGTCATCTTTGATAATACGTGATATAACAACAAATGCCGCTGGAAGGTTATCATCAACTTCATCATTATTATTGATATTGTATAAGCCAAATGATATTGCTGCATCTCTAGCCAATGAACGGTGCATCTCACAATGTGGACTATGTGCTCGAAGTGATAATGACATTGGTAGTAAGTTACCATCTAATGTTGATGATGAATCTGATAATGCAATAAAAGCTGCATCGAGAGCAACTTGTGTAGAATTTTGTATTGTCCAATCTATATCTTCATTATTATTGACCCAATTATCTAGAGATGGGATAGGCTTTTCTGCCAATATATCCAAATATTCCCATACCAATAAAGTAATAGTTTCTTCCACTGTATATTTATCATTCTGATTATTCTTATTCTTACCAATAGATGAACTAGCATCTAAATAAGCCCATGTTTCACAAATTGGTGAAAAGATTGTAGTTGGCCAAGTAGAAGCCTTCACTGATGCTTCTATGTCTCTCCGTCCTTGTGAAGTTATTGGTTTGTTAGCTGGTATAGTATGCGTATATTTATCATTGTTATCAAAGGATGATAGTGACCGACGTTGATTTGTAAAAGGTGTTGCAATATCATTGGCAGCAGTATTGTCTTCAGTATCACTACCAAAGAAAGACCAACAGTGCACTACATCTGATATCAAACATACTGAATAGATAAATATTACCAGCCGTATATATGGTCTTTGCAATGCTGTGGCGACCATTGTAGGGTTGATAGGTACTGCTGTAATAATATCATGTATATCGATTTGAGAGAACCGGTCACCGCCCACCGGTATCCTAAAAAAATGCATCTTTGACAGATCTTTGAAAAAGAAATTTTGCGTGTGAACAACTATTGTACAGGTAAAGAGTTGAGGTCGGTGCAGGGTCGATAATAGAAGATTAAATTAATAGAATATAGCATTGTCAATGGAGGTAACACCAACACAATTCCGTAGATCGGTTACAAAAGATACGGTCGATACAAAAGAAGCACCGGCACAAAGTAATTGCAAAAATAACGTGACAATAACTCCTCAACAACCGAGCATGAGAACTTTAGTCAAGCTATCAGAAGAGCAAACAAAAGGATTAAATTTCCCACTTGGTTGTCCAGTGTGGTATAATTTTTCTCAAAGTTTATGCTTTAGTGGTGTAGTACAGACTGTTCATTTGGATATAGTTCAAAAGAAATTAGTATACACTGTATCTCGTAAAAAATCTCATTCGAAATCTGATACAAATGATAAACAGTCCTTGGTATTAGATACTGTGTCCGAAGACGACATTTCCTACGCTTTCAATTGCCCAGTTACGCTAACTTCAAAAAGTGATGATGCTGCTGATGATGATGATGGTGATAATTCTTCAAACAAAAAGATAGCAGGTGAGATTATGTTTTCCGAAAATGTAGAAGATGAAATGCTTTATGTTGTGAAGCTTATTCCTTCTGGAGTTGAGGAAGGGGGTGAGAGCCATATTATTCGATTTGAAGATGGTGTAAAAGCTAGTCGATTGCGGTATAGGGAAGTAGTGGCTAAAGCAGTACCTTCTAAACAGCAGCAGCAACATTGTCAGGAGGTGAAAAAGGATGATGGACATACCTCTAATGTTGGTGGGGCTGTATCGTCGTCTGAGGAAGAACATTCCTTAGAAGAGAAGTTAGTAGTCCAACAGCGCCCAAACCAAGCTCTCAATGTTGGAGATAGGGCTGTGAGTAAAGACGAGCAATGCAGCAGTAAAAAGAAGATGCAGCTTCAGAAGAAACCTCAACCAAACAAAAAGAAGGCTGAAATCAAGTACAAGCCAAGAAATAATAACCACAAGAACTCATACTATGGCCCATCAACGAATCCTAAGGCCAAGTTTCAAGGGCGTAATAGCCGTGATGAGTTTGGAAGGATGCCCCGGAAGAAGAAGGAAGGGAACAAGAGTCGCAGAGGACCGAAGAAAAATGTTGGCCAAGACCACCAAGTCCAGGAAAGCCTTGGAGGTGGTGCATCATCTAGTCAAGTATTCAAACAACAAAAGGTGGAAAAGGCCAAGTGGGAGCCTCCAGCGCCAGCCCAGCCAAAACAACAATCTTGTCTCCATTATGAAAATGATGGGGCTATTTGAAGACTATCACGTAGGTGATAGCCGCAGCTTTGATAGCATGTATGTAGAGAGTCAAGCTGCGACTGACAATTGGATATACTATATATAATACATTTTTTGTAATCCCAACCCATAGCTGCAATATGTTGTGCTGTAAATGAACTGATATTTGGCCAGACACATGGCGTCTTCATCCCGTCCTTCCTCATACCTACATCAAAGTGACAACCCCTAACTAGAACCAACCGTAGGCAACACCCATCCCGTTCAATGTACCGCTAAGAGATCGGCGCTTTATAGCTCCTCTCAGGAATACCACCCTATAACCAATGTCATCCCTTCAATTTACCTTCCAACACACCAAAAAATAAACCCAACAATCCCTAACCCCAACCAATTCCTAACTGAAATGAAAAGAAAAAAGATAATCACGCAAACGCAAAGAGTTCAAATTCAACGAATCAATATACAACTGATGTATTTATTTTACCATCACAGAAAATGAATGATGTTTAGACTGACATCAAAAAATGTCCAACAATCAATGCTGAATACTTCAGCGCCTAATCCAACCATCCATCCACTAATCCGCAATGATATAATAAATATCATACTAACGAAATTATAATGCTTATTTAAGCTTCTTCTTGGGACGAAGCTGAGATGAATGTCCACACTTCTTCTTCCTGCAGTTGGTGGCCTTGGGTGGTAAACGTGCGTAGCACTTACGGCAGATGGACTTCTCACAGTTGTATTTCCTTGCAAGCATGGCAAGGGATGGGTCATAAACACCTCCACGAAGTCTCAATACAAGATGGAGTGTAGACTCCTTCTGGATATTGTAGTCTGATAATGTACGTCCATCCTCAAGCTGCTTACCAGCAAAAATTAAACGCTGTTGATCTGGGGGAATACCCTCCTTGTCTTGAATCTTCGTCTTGACATTATCGATGGTGTCGGAGGGTTCGACATCGAGTGTGATGGTCTTACCCGTAAGGGTCTTTACAAAGATCTGCATGGTTATATTCTATTATTAACTACTGCTACTTCACAACACAAAAAATAGTAATGCCAGCTCAGAAGTTGCGCGATTTTAGGAAGTTTCATAATTTTTCTAAGTAACAAGTAAACTTTCATGGTGGTGGTCATGTAACCTATTGCTGCGTTTAGTCGCCGTACTAAGTGATGAGGACAGGGATATTAATCTTTGCATTCAAGTCTCTAAGCCGTGCAAATGAGTCATTAGAATAATAGACAACATTTGTCTTCTTTTTCAGTTTATTACTAGTTATTATCTCACATACGTATTAACATCTCCCTCGACTCAACTTCTTATTTATTACAACACTTTGTTCAATAGCATTTATACCGAACGATGATATCAAAAACATGTAACATTGTTCGAGTATTATTACTTCTCACATTATACTCATTATTATCAAGTAGCATTATATCCGTAGTTTGTGCAACAAGTAGCGAGTTCTCGGTTCCACCACCACCACCACCAAGTTTCTGGGGTTTGAAATCAAAGACTGCATTGGTAACTGGGGGTACAAAGGGTATTGGTAAGTGAAAGATTTGCAAATGAATGTACTTGCTCATATGTATGTATCAAGATAGATTTTGTGCTTGATAAGCATAACTCATACATTTCCATCTTGAATACATATTGATCGCAATGCAGGTGCTGCAATTGTAACTCAGCTTTCATCACTTGGTTGTACTGTTCTTACATGTAGTAGAAATGGAGCGGATTTAGCCGATCGTCTGTTTGAATGGCGAGATCAACATGGATTAGATGTACATGGTATTGTTGCGGATGTATCCACTCCAGAAGGAAGAGAAATCTTAGTAAAGGAAGCTGAAAATAGATTTGGGAAAAAATTAGATATATTGATCAATAATGTTGGTACAAACATTCGAAAGCCATCTGTTGACTATACAGAAGAAGATTATGATTTCATAATGAAGACGAATCTACAATCAGTGTTTGAGTTGACAAAGTTATGCTATCCAATGTTAAAGAGATCAGAAAAGCAATGGGATAAGAAGTTCTCGCATGATGAACCTCATGATACTTCATCAGTTGTCAATATCGGAAGCGTAGCTGGTGTGACATGTATAAAGAGTGGAAGTATATATGCAATGACTAAAGCGGCAATGAATCAACTAACAGGAAACTTGGCTTGTGAATGGGGGCCTGATGGCATTCGAGTTAACTGTGTAACTCCTTGGTATATTAATACTCCTCTTGCCAAGCAAGTCTTGAAGGATGAAGCTTACAAAGCGTAAGTTTGTGAGATGTTACAGTGAATAAATATCGGTATCAATGATTGTCTTAATACTCACCATGCTTTTGCAACTTTCATCTTTACAGCTCGGTTCTAGAAAGGACGCCATTAGGCAGAGTCGGAGAGCCGTGTGAGGTTGCTAGTTTGGTAGCATTCTTATGTACGCCAGCTGCGGGGTACATTAGCGGCCAAGTGATGTCAGTAGATGGAGCCTTCACACGAAACGGCTACTACGACAAATATTACTAAACAAGAGTATAGACTGCATATAGAACGCATATACATATAACACTTAACTTATTTCACGACTCTCGACTTTAACGCGCCAATACTCATTACTACACTCATTGAATAGAGCCATATACAGAATCATCTCGTCGAGGATTGTGTATACCACAAAATGCAACTGGTATTATACTTGTCTTATCCTTGCCATCAGCTTCTGTTCTTGTTATTTGAACCAATTGAAGTGTATATTCCTTGCAAAGCTTTTTGTCAGCTTCGTCAAGTTCAATAACATCAGATTTCTTCTCATCTGCATTCTGGTCACTATGACGAGTCTTTCGGATCTTTACTGACTTTGCTTTACCGCCCTTACTGTCATCAGCTGTGCACTTGGATGCTAGAAGGGCACACATTGGATGAAAGGACACAAAGCAACCCCGAGCGGCACATCTCGTTAGGCCGACTCCGCCGGTTCCACAAATGGCACAAACATTTGACAATGGTGAACCACTTTGAAAGTGTTGTGAGAAGGATGAGTTTTCATTTGACTTTGAGTCGTTACTAGTGACATCAGGACCACTCCATACTCGACAAACTTCATGAGACCATTGACTGCTGGAGTCGCCCGGGCCCTGTGACATTGCACCGCCACGATGAGGACATAGAGAACATTTAGGACCAGGTATGTTTGCATTTCTGGCCACAGTATTGTCTCCTGTCTTGGCACTTGATGATGCGCCAGCATCTCCATCAGTAAAACGTATAGGCATCCGTGGTTGTCGACGAGGTTTCATTTCCGTGTATCGGCAGCAAACAGCACATTGCCATTGTTCCGCTTGGCCGTTGGAACTATTCTCTCCATTAGTTGATGACTCGTTTGGAGTAGAGAACTCTCCCTTGTCGAGACAGCAATTCGAGTGTGCTAAGAGCCCACATGAGACACATTCTTGTACCCCTTCTCTCCCTTCACCTTCGTCACTCCAACAAACTGAACACTTCTTTTCATCATCAGGTTCTTCGTCTGATACTTCCCGGAGAACTTGATGAACTGCTCCTCCGCTCATATTACCAGCATTTAAGCAAACAGTTCTAATGAGCCCATCCTCCAATGGCACGCAAGCGAATTGGGGGGAATTGGATTGTTTGATACCATGAATTCCCCCGCCGTTCATTGTTGGCGTTGTCCCTTCCGATGCGGCAGTATCACTAGATGCACTCCTCTTGAATTTCTTCTGAGTAGACTTCTTCTGATTAAACTTGAGCAGAGTTGCAATTATATCACTTCTATCAATATCAGGATGAGGTGCCTTCGACCCAAGTTCAAGGTAAACAACCGATCCATTTGAAGTGCTTCTATTAAGAGCTCTCTCCTGAGGAGTCTTCCCAATCGAGTGATTGTGCAATGCTGTATCAATTTCATCATCTGTACGAGATTCAGGGCAATGAACACTCTTGAGTGATGGTCCATTATCATTCTCGGCCTGATTTCGTGTCGATATTTTGCGTTTACGTGAAGAGCTGGTGGTAACAGCTGGAAGATCTTCTATTGCTTCTTCCATTATGATTCTTCCGTTTAATCTCACACCAACTTTAACTTCAACTGGTCTTTTACACTTCAATGTGTCAATTCTTTGTCCCGTCAGTAAAGAGTTGAAGTTAACTCTGTTGCGTGTCGAGGGTAGAAAGGGTTGATCATCTCCCTGAATGAGGTTACTCCAAATAATCCTAGTACGGCCGACCTCTGTTTGTTTCGATCGTTTATTTGAACTATCTTTCTTTGGATTTGATAGACTATCAGTAATTCTACAATCATAGGAGCCTAAACGATTGGCAAGTCCAGCCTTATCCAGTCTTTTCGCCTTATCCATTGAAACGGTCTCCCCAGATTGTGTACTCTGTGGGAAAGAGGCTGGACAAAGCATAGGCCGAATAACCTTCCGTGTATTCTCTGGTATTTGACCACTTTTGGTTGCAATTACAGACGTTGAGGGGAATAATGTAGACCTTGAGGAAACTCCTCCCACCTTCATTGACACCTTCCATTTCCGTGCACAAGACGTTGCTAGATGTATCTGTGTACTAGATCTTGACCTACTCTCTGCCAACTTCATATCACTATTATCAGTGATGTCAACATCAAATCTCCGTTGTTGCTTGTAAGGACGGAGTCCACCATCTCCCTTTTTCCAATGGTATGGCAAGTGAGATAACATTTCAGCGTTGTTTGAATCTTTTGATATTAGATCCGCTTGCCATTTCTCAGCTAGAGTTACTGAGGTGACAGCGTCTTTGTCATTTACCACTGCATCCATAGAGGATGGTAATGGAACATGGGTGGAGAGCTCGATAACACCAGGGTCTTGAGACCGCCTCGCGGCGGCAGAAGTTGATGCAGAATTAGTTTCAATATCATCTGGATTGCTGCTGTAATTACCCCTCGATTGTCCATTCTCGTATCGACCAAACCCAAACGGTCCTTGAAAGTCCCCAAAGGGTGCGCGGAGTTCATCTTGACAATGAGTGATAACATCCAAATTATCTATATCCCTTGGCATAGACTTGGCTAACCTCTGTGGTAATCTTTTAGAAGGATCTGGAAGATACGCGTTTCATAGTTTATGAAGATGAAAGAGAAGTGATTGCAACAAATGTTAGTACATGCGACTTGCAAAAGCAATCACATAAATGCAAACAAAGAAAGTCCAATTCAAATAGCCAAATCATCAACACTTCATATTGAATACACAAATGTGTGTGATAAAACAATACAAACGCGGACTTTCCTGACCAAGGGAAAGAAGGTGGTGCTAAGAACTTTTGATTGATCGTATTCGCATCTTGATAAAGAGCTTGATTGTAAGCAGGACCATCGAGACGGGCAAGGATCTGAACTATTAGGTCGTCGTTGGGTATTTCAACCTTGCTAATTGAACTATCAGAATCACTATTTTGATCTTCTTGGTTCCTTTTGTTTGTTTCTTCCTGTATAGAGGTATTGTTAAAGGGAGATGATTTACAGAGATACAATGGTTAATCTAAAACTTAATAAAGACGTAATTCTAAAAGAGTATAACAACACGTGCTTACCTTGTCCCCATTAGTGGGAGGTTCCTTATTAGATTCCATTCTTTATGTGAATTGACAAATGGGAGAACTCTCCAACTTAAAACACTTAGGACTGAATCCAACCCCTACAAATTGAAATTGTATGACTTTTAGAACTACACCCACTAACACTAATCCTAAACTTTAGAACAACACTAATCCCTTCAACAAATTGTTTATCTTTACTCTTAAAGGCGTATCTGCAAAGTTGATGTTGCCTATTCTGACAATTTGAGGGTTTAGAGTTTAGGGGATTGGGATGTGAATTAAGGAAAAGGTTAGATTAAGGAATATAACCACAGAAAGACAACACAAATACCTATTGAAAGACGAGGGAATAAATACCGTAACTTCCGTAAAGGGTGTTCCAATCCAAGGATTAAGAAGTTGCAACACAATAGCCCCCTAAAAGTTAGGCAAATTTACCTAAGTTCACTAAGAGTTTGACTTACTGTGATGTTTAGATGTGTATTGAGTTACGGATTTAAACCAGCTCGTCAAAAAGATGACACAGATAATTATCAAACAATTAGAGAGTTCCCTGCGTATATATATTGACTCTCCTCCGTCTATCACTGCCTACTTAATTGCTGCCTAAGTCCTTACTAAGAAATACTCATTATGATCTATCTTTCAATGTAGACACATATCTTAGTGTATTGGGTATCCTTTTGAAGATCAAGAAGAGAATATGGTAGGAGAGAAGGAGTACGCATCCTCCTCATGCCCACATCGGCGCGGTAGCCTCTTGGCAGGCCAATTGCAATAGTATTCATTGCATTAAGTATATTGCATTAATCTAGCATTAAGTATATTGCACGAATCTAGCATTAAGTATATTGCAATAGTCCACTCTATAGGCACTCGCTTATATCTAGTCACTGTCCTAAGAGCTAGAGTGCACTCTATAACTTGTCGTGCTGGGTTATGAAAAGCTGCCAGGTCGGTGTCTGTTGCTGTTGTGTATGAGGACTATGTCCAATAGTTTCTGATACTTGTGGTACCGCATGTACTCCCCAACCATTAGATGCCAATACTTGAAGTGATTCCTTTGTGCCTTTGACATATGGAAAGTTGACAGGAGTGTCTGCTTCTTCTCTTGCCAATTCAATATTTGCAATCACTTCATTTCCTTTTGATTGCTCGTCTTTAAGAAGCTTTAGTATAGAGGCTCCATCTTCTCCCGATACTAAAACCGAAACAGGCAACTCGTCTTCATCATTAGATGGATCGTTCGTTCCTAGTATTTTCTCACCGCTCATGACAAACAATTCATATGGATGAGAATTAATGACGATGATACCCTCTGCTTGGCGATGATTGGATGCTTTATTAGTAAACGAACAATTCCCTCTCTTTATAATTTGCACATGACCATCGTCATCATCAACTGGACAAGTCTCTAGAGATGACGAGGAAAGCTTGCAGCCTATTTCGTCATCAGGCGGAGGTGGCTTAAGTATCGCCTTGACAACTATGCCATGTTCAGTTTGCTTTATTTGCGTCATCGACGCCTTGCCAAAGAAGGCTGGACTGCAGGGATAGTTTGCAATGGGTTGATTCTCTTCCTCGGCTTCACTTGTTTGACGGTAAATAACAACATTGCACCTGAAGGAGTTACTCTCCATATCAGCCACTAAAAGAGTGTGTAAAGAAGGGAGCGTGTTAGAAGACCAGTTTGTTACTAACCAAACAAGATACAAACGATAGATTAACTCACCTACAACATGTCTTTGATAGCCATCAGTAATATCATCTTCTATGGAATCATCCATCAAGGTTGCCTTGTCACCTTTGTTCTTCAAACTACCTTTCCCCAATTTAATAGTGGACCTGTCGAGGGTCTGATGATGCATTGGGGTATTGACTATTGACGCTTCCATCTGGGTAAAAGGAGCAGTTTGTACTACCAACACTATTGAAGGACTGAGTTGGTCCAAACTGTGAAAAATAGAAACTTCGATTACTTCTCCTGAGTCGATGTGTCGAACTATAAATCCATCGCCTCCGGGAAATGAGCTCACATCGAACTCGCCAAGAGGAGCACCCATGTCATACCGAGTTGAACCTGGGATTTGAGCATTTGTTGAATACTGTATCTTGTCCTTCTTTACTTTCTCTTTTGATGATGTAGCATCTGGTATGTTGGGACAGCTCTTGCTCTCGTCGACCTTGATCCCATTAGGATAGAAATCAGTGCCATAGAAGCACGCTGATGACAGTGCTGTGTTCATGCGGTCGTCTACAGCATCCTTTTGCCTCAAGATATCGGTTAATAGAGATCTATGAGCAGTATTATAATCTAATGAGCTGCCGTGAAGTGCCATTGCCCATTGCATATCAGGATGATGGTAGTTTGGACAACTTCGTCCGAGCTTATTACCATTGCCTTTACCATGTCTATCAAACTGGTGATGAGCTTGATTCTTCCCTTCTATTTCTGAAGAGAATATCCCAGCATCATCGGATGCTAGTAAAGATGATGCACTTTGAAAAGGCGGCCCAGATTGCAGATTATTGCCATGCTTACTAGCTACGACAACTTGATTTCTCTCGTGTATTGCTGCCGCATAAATGCTTTCCTGTGTCTTGGTTGACCACTTTTCATGCTCAAAACTTGGGACAATACTCTCTTTTGTAGTGTCGACTTCTTCGTCAGGCAGCACTGTAGTAGATGCTTCAAGCTTATCTTCCGTATCGGTTTCAGTACTAGGTGACAGCCTTTCTTGCAAAAGTAAACGGACTTGCTCAATCTGAGTACTTATACGGTCATCTTGATCTGATTCTGCTGTAGAGGTGGGAACATAATGGATTGGATGTGCCTCAGTTGTAAATATCCATTCTCGCTCATTATCATTGTGGAGAATGTTGTGCTCGGCATCAAATGTCAGCCAAAGATACTTTATTGTCTCGCTAAGAAAGTAGCTTGGCATCTCATTGTGATGTTGTATGTTGTTGACTCTTTGCTCGGTTTGGGGATCTCGATTGCTCCCTACAAAGTCTAACAATCCGGTTGTTGATGGGCCAACTTTTGACACGGTAGCAAAGCCGCACGGTTTCATTGACAACTTGTGAACAGCATTCAAGGCAAAATTTGCAGCCCATAACCAACTCGAGGTATGATGTGTTGAGTTTGACTTCGAGCAAGGACCACGGTTATTACCATGCAATCCTAAAGTAGCAAGATGTAAAAAGTAGCAACTCTCTAGCAACTCGGGTCGCAATGGATGCACATCCCCAACCCCTTCAGTCTTCCAATGAACAAAGTTGAATCTTTCTGGAAGTAGACCAAGAAATTCTCGAACGAGGAAGAAACTGTTTAAAGTTGCGGCGGAAGGTGCAAGTTCTCCTAACAATACTTGTAGACCTGGATAGAAGGCCATTAAACTCTCAAATACCTGTCTTACATGACCAGATAGACCATGATTTAAGTCAACGTCCACATACCACTCTCCTAAGCGAGAGTTATCATGAACTCCAGAGTAGACTCTTGAAAACATAGTCCAAAACTCCTGATCTTCTGGAAAGAGCAAGTAGTGTTTTATCAGATACTCATAGAAACTATCAGAATTACTACCAACACCCGAGAGATATTCCTTCCAGACTCCACTTTTTGTATCAATGTGCTTGCCATATAAATGTAACTGAGGTTGCCCTCGTATCCACAACGCTCGTGTGGCTAATTTTGCAGCCTTGCCAAAGGATTTGTCACTAGTGAGACGAGAAAGTAATTCAAACTCCAACGTGAGGGTTCCTGCGCCTGCTAAGCTGGCAACGCCGTCCCGTAGGGTATACCAGTTTCTGTATCAAAGGCGAATAGAAGCCTCTTTCCAATATCATGTGCTAATTCAAGAAGATATCCATCATACTGCCACATATTATTTGTTGATTGGATATTCTCGTTTTTGTTTGATGCACATTCTTGCGCATCTGTTTCCCACACACATTGACTACTAACACCATCATCATGATCTGAATCATTTAGTGATGCAACATTGTCTTTGTCATTCGTTCTACTTGATGTTGAGTTCAAAACATCACCATCTAAGGCCCAGACTTCACTCTTGGTGACCATATTTGACATGTATGCAATAGCCAATTGATGCGCACTTAGTAATCCTCCCAACACTCTAATCGTTGTCTCGAATAGACTAACATTTGTATTTACAGAAAACAAACCACCTTCTTCTCCTTTGAGTTTGAAACTTGCACTCTTCTTCTTCCCACTTCCTTTGGCAGCTTGAAACTCCTCTTTCATCCTCTCATCAAGGTACCGAAGTCGTTCTACACTTCGAGCAAACTCAGTGTAGTTCCCCATAATGATAAATGTGTCAAGAGTATCAATCAAAGTCAGCGCTGGCACCCTCACAAGGCTAAATGTTCCTGGTTCACAAGTCAAAGGCTTCAATTCGCCAGCTGGAAATGCATTATAAAAGTAGGAGTCATAAGCATGCATAAACATGGACTGAAGAAGTTGTTTATTTGCTTCAATTTGAGATGGTGGCATAGGAGGTAGTGCATCACTTGTAGAAGAAGATGTGCCTTGAAGATATGTCTGTATTAAATGATCAAACTCAGATGGATCAACTGTTGAAGAAGAAGAAGATTGATCGGCAGTATCAGTACTGTTGGCGGCTTCGGCTTTCTCCACCTTTTCATCGGGACATGTATTGCATGCCTTTACAATATATCGACATGGAACAGGCTCAAACACTTCTTGTATCATAATGTTGCCATCATTTTGAAATAGTTCCTCTAGCATACTTTGTCTACTACGCTCACAGCATTCGGCACTGTATATCACCTTACTCTGACGTTTTTGTGTTCCTTTGCATATATCCCCATCCGTGTAATATTCCACAACCACACCTTGAGGTATTGGAGAATCGATTTCTTTTGAGCCCCATGCATTATTTACAATTAAATTGTAGTCCAACGCCCATGGAGGTAAAAATGTACCAAGATTATGAACCGTGGGTGTAACAAAGTGTATACTATTCGAAAGTATAGATGTTGGTGGTAGTTTTAAGGTTTCTACTGGTTTGGATATCACTTCATCTACATTTTCGGGTATGGTTGATGGTTCTAAATGTAATTGTGATAATTGTTGTTGTGGCGTGAATCGATATGTCCAATGTGACCCACGAGAGAATATGCTACCCTCATTTTTTGTAGCAATTTCTCGTACATTGAATAATGAAGATTGCTGCATTCCCTCGTTCCAATATTCACTAGTTGCTGCTGTTGTTGGTATTGTTGTTTTATCTAATTTTGTCTGTTCTTCATCATGCATAAGTTTTTCATAATGTGAACTTACTGATAGGTCATATAAAACTTGTCGTCTATTCGACTTTCCCTTGCTGCTACCACTACCAATTTGACTGTTTATGTTACCATCATCTTGCTTTGTAACTGACTTTTGAGTGGGCTGATTACTATTTTGCTTAAAGCTATTAAGAAATGCAGTTAGTTGATCGGGAGTGAGCTCAAACAAATTATTACCCGACTTTTTATCTTTCTTATCACCATTGTAAAAGGAGGCAAATAAATCAGATAGCTGGGCAGCACTAACAATTGTCAATGTAATAGCAACAGCTATACACCAGAGTTTCATCTTCAGCATGATAGTTTTATTTTGAAGGTGGTGGTATCTCCGTAGGATGAAGAATGGTCACCTACAAGATTAGGGAAGAAACACTAGAGGAACATTAATAAGGAGGTCATATTATACCATTTGTGCCGCGGCTCCCTATCTCAATTACGTATAGACAAACAACAATATACCCCGCCCGCTTCACGGAACCGCCGATGTTGATTATAAAGGATACCGGTCATCACAGTCTCATAGTAAAGAGTAAATCTCTCTTGTTGTTGACATTACTTATTACTTTTAGACCAATAGGATGGGCCTTCCTTCACCCCGCAGTAATGGTAGTGGTGACCTAAGTAGTATATCACGTCAATCATCAAGTATCCTTGACAGTATAACAACAGGAAAGTCCGTGTTAGTATTGTTTGTCATATAAAACTCGTTCAATATTGTATTGTTGGAATTTGAGTGCTTCATTTGCCAGGTTTACCTTTATTTGAATGTTTTTTGCAAGCCGTATGTACTAACAAACATTACTTTCATCTCTCTTTCATCTTCATAAACGGGTATATTGCGCATTTTCCAGAGGGTTGGCTAGAATTATTTCTAAATGCCGCAGAGAAACGCAATTTTTCAAGATGGACCGAGAATATAAATGACAAATCAATAACACACCGTGCAACGAAGAATACATTCGATCGTATTGCCTCTTTACTCCCTGATACTGTTGCTCCGAATGTTATTACTGCCGCTGGCTTTGCGTGTCTAGGTGAGTTTATTATATATACTATCTTATGCACACAAAAATATTATAATGATATATGCAATATAATACACTCAACATACAATAAACTATATTTCACCACCACAGGTCAGGCGTGGTATGTACAGAATTTATATGGAGAACTATTTCCAACGGCATGCACATGGTTTGCCGTGGCAAATATACTAGTCTTCTTTGTAACGAATAGTATAGATTCTCGTCATGCCGATCGATTACGTCAACGAAGTGCTTTGGGTGAACTATTCAAGTATAGTTGTGATTGCTGTTCGGTAGTATTCTTCATTATATTGGTTACGTACTGCTTGGGTGGAACTAGTAATGTTACACAATGGTATGCAGTACAGGCTAGTCAGTTAGTTATGTTTACCAAACACTTAAGTGCATTCCACAGACATGCAGGTTTACGTTATAATGTATTCACTGGTCCTGGAGAGGTTATTCTAACAACGATAGTAGTATTGGCTTTAAGAGCGATTACTGGATTGGATTGGTTATTACAAATTTATGAAGTCACACTGCATAGATTCATGACGCATCTGGACGATAAACATGATATTGAAATACATGATGGTATCAAGGAAATTATCACCGACCCATACAGGCTAGGTCCAGAGATGATTCAATTACTATATGCAAGTATGTATCTCACAGCATTGGTTAAAACTCTTCTACTTAAGAAAGATCATAACTGGTCTAGGTTTGGAATTATTTTCTGTTTGACAATGCGGCTTATCCCTGCTGTATTTATACGCTGGGGATTTTATCCAGCCACCAACGGACTGACGGCAGTAGATGTTGTTGTGGATGGTCTATTCTTGGCGGTACTTACATCGGATGTTACCCTTGCAAAGATGGCTGGGAGAGAAATCCATCCCTGGGTGGTATTAATGTCTAGGTGAGTTACTTTCGTTACATGCTTGTTTATTGTTCTCATCTACAATTATCTCATACTTGTTCATTGCATCTTCACCCCAGTGCTGCAATTCTCAGTCATGCAACAATTATTTTCCTCGTCGTTGTATACTACATTGCGGTGTTTGCCGATTTATGTTCCTACCTCAATATGCCTTTAATGACTGTGTGTCGCAATGTTTACTGTGATGGTGTATATGATCTATGTCATATAGGCCACAAAACGTTGTTCAAGAATGCACTAACATTCGGGAACCGTCTCTATGTTGGAGTTGTGGGAGATAAAGATGCATCGGCTTACAAACGTCCACCGATAATGTCGCATGACGAGAGGTGTGCAGAAGTGGAAGCCTGTAAAAGTGTGACGAAAGTTATTGAGAACTGTCCCTGCTTTGGCCTGACAAAAGAATTCTTGGATTATCACCAAATACATGTTGTGGCTTATGGTGAGGAATACCTTGAACGCTATCCAAATCCGGATGATGATCCATACTATTCGGTGCCAAGAAAACTGGGCATTGCTCGTCCTTTACCTCGAACAAAGGGTCTGTCAACTTCTGATTTGATCAAAAGAATTCAAAGAGCAGCTCCCGCTGAACAAAGAAATGATGCTGGTGGAGATTAAGGGAAGAACTTATGCTGTGGTTGTGGAGGGTTGCACATATCTCATGTATAGGGACGTAGCGTGTGTATTAATAAGTGGATGTGTTGGATATGTGTTATATGTATGTTGTGAGAGAGTAAAATGTAAACAGAGTTAAAGATTCTATGTTACACATTTAATATTTAGTCTTCTAATCTGAATCACTATCGGTAACTTCCTCCGCCTTCTCTTCCTCTTCATCTGATGATTCCCCTTCTACATTTTCTTCTGGAACTGGATCTTTCATATCCAAATAACTCTTATCAAAAAAGTGTAAACGAATGTAACCATCCTCGGCACCACTAGCATAAGAGCGTCCATTGGGATTTATCGCAAGGGCATTAATAGGTCCAAAGTGCCCCTTCACTGCACCAAATTCCTCTTCATACACTAAATGGAAGAATCGAGTCTCAAACTTACCGACCTTACCAGAAGTTGTAGTTACACTCATGGCATCCTGACCACCACCCAATAAAATATGATCTTTCGTTTCTGAAATAACTGCATCGTTCACGGGACGATCTGTTTTGTATGTCTTCATATGACGCAAGTCAACAACATCATACAACTTGGCTGTGAAGTCTGAAGAACTTGTAATAAAGAGAGTCTTATCCTGATTAAAGCTCACTCTGTTAATCTTCTTCTCATGGGGGAAGAACTCATCAAGTTCCTCACCGGTCACCGGGTCATACAGACGGATAGAACCATTGTCGAATGTTACAAAGAGAGCCTCATTGAGGTTAAGCCATACAATGTTGGTAGCATTGACACGCTTTCCATCAATCTTGGGCAAATAAATTTCCAACCTAGGACTATCGGGATAGTTTGCTGGGTCGTCATTTTCGGGAGCATCATAGACTGATATTTGTGCATTATGTTCAACAAATGGGTCGGATATGGTAGCAAACATGTTAGACCCATCAGCCCAGGCTACACCACGAACTGGACCATGATGTTCAAATGTTTTGATACATTCCCCTGTCTCACAATCCCATAGTTTGGCGCACCTATTTGATGATTTGTGTAGTATATTTAGAAAAAATAGTTGATATGTGAGCTGAGATTCACTTCTCCTACACAACCAATCAACTCAAACTTACGCATCAGCACTAGCTGTTAATACCCTCTTTGAGAACCGACAACAATCTAAATCCCAAATAGTACCCTTGTGACCATTAAATGTGCCCAACCTTTCACCATTCTCTGCTCTCCACACAGATGGTATGTGATCTTTAGAGCCAGTGAAGAGTAAATCACCGTCAAAGTTGTACTTGACAACGGTGATGGAACGTTCGTGTCCTTTAAGTAGAATAGGTCTCTGTGAATGTATTGCAGTATATCATAATATAATATATAAGTATAATCATAATGTTGAGTACAATAGGTACAATACATTGCACAAAGAAATTTGTGCACAAGATGTGCATTTCTCACCATTTCTTAATATTTAAATTCAACTAGAATAATAATCTGTCAATAATCGTGTATAACTATAGAACCAGGGCGATAGTGGAGGAGTGTAGTAGATGAGATGATAGAGAGGAGATGGCGTACTTAAAATTTACCAACAGGCCACAGGCCGCGGAGGAGGCTACGACGGCCAGACGAATAAATAAAAAATAAAATGGCACTCTTCTATTTATTGCTTCATTGCTTTGACCTCGATCACTATTTATGCCTTCTTTACTTCTATTCACGGCATGTATCTTCTCCAGCTAGTAGCAGCATATAGTGTACTACCAGCCATTTCATCATTTCATTCTCCGCATAGACATGTAATATCATCTGACAACTATAGAAGCAGTCGAACGACGAAAAAAGCAACACGACATGACAATCTCTTTTGGCCATCAACACCATCATCACCTATTGCTGTAGATAATATAATAGTTTCTGATGATGATGTCGACGACGATAATATTCTTGATTTGGCATTGGATTCTGTTGTCAAAATATATGCAACCCATAGGTAAGTTATGATATAGTTGTTTTGCAACTAGGTATGCCTTCCTATACTCAATTTTGCATCATATCTTTGCACTCATACATACAATAGTGAACCGGATTATCATATCATGTGGCAAAAACAACACCAAACCACATCAACGTCATCTGGTTTTGTACTCAATTGCCCGGGGATTGGTTATAGAGTAATGACAAATGCACACTCTGTAGAATATGGAAGTGTAGTACAAGTACAACTAAGAGGAGATGATGAAAAGCACGAAGCTATAATTGAAGCAGTTGGTAATGAATGTGATCTAGCATTACTAAGATGTGATACTCTATTTGATTCGCCGTCTTTTGCAATGCCATTAGGACCGCTTCCTTCTTTACAAGACGAGGTAGAAGTCTTAGGCTATCCAGCCGGAGGAGATTCTCTATGCGTTACCAAGGGAGTTGTTTCGAGAATAGAAATGCAAGAGTATGCTCAAGCTGGCGCCCGATTATTGGCGATGCAGATAGACGCTGCTATCAACCCAGGAAAGTCCGCATTAGTATTGTTTTATCATGTGAATTCGTGTGTTTGCCTTTATTTGATTGCCTTTACAAGCCGTATGCCCTAACATAAGTTACTACGTCTCTCTCTCTCATTTCGTAAACTGTGAAACGGCATCTTCCAAAGGCAACTCGGGTGGGCCTGTGATAAATGAACATTTAGAAATTGTTGGGGTAGCCTTCCAAGGGATAGACGAAGATAGTGTTGAGAATGTAGGTTATGTGGTACCTTCTAGTGTTGTATTACACTTCCTCGAAGATGTCAGGAGGAACAAACAATATACAGGCTTTTGTCACTTGGGGATAGAGATATCATTCCTAGAAAATCAAACATTTCGAAAATTCTTACAACTTGATGATAAGGAAGACGCAACAATAATAAATGGGAGCGGAAGAGCAAAACGCAAGAAGAGAACTGGCGTGATGGTGAGAAGAGTACAGCCTACCTCTGGTGGATATACTATTCTACAAAGCAATGATGTCATACTAGAGATCGATGACATACCATTAGGAAATGATGGGAAGATACCATTTCGAAGAGGGGAAAGAGTAGATCTCGGTGGCTATATCACATCTTTATTTGAAGATGATATTGTTCATCTTAAAGTCTGGAGAGAAGGGGATGAGATTGATGTTTCATTTCCAGTTTCACCTATCAAATCACTGGTACCTTCTCACTTCAACAATAAACCACCGCCATATTTGATTGCCAGTGGGTTATGCTTCACATGCTTATCGATACCGTATCTTGAGAAAAAGCATGCGTGGTCTGATTTCTATACAGATAATGTTTCATATCTTCTAGGTCTTGTGAATAAACCACTGAAGCAGGAGGGAGATGAAGTAGTTGTCCTCGCTCAAGTACTTGCTCATAGAGCTAATCGTGGGTATGAACACTTCTTCGACTTACATCTCCTCAAATTCAACGATATTGAAGTACGATCCTTATTACACTTGAAAGACCTGGTTGACAATAGCAATGCAGAGTACATGACATTCGAATTTGCTCCGAAAGATGGTGGTAGAATAGTTGTATTAGATCGAGTGAACAATGAACAGGTTACAAAAGAAGTTTGTGGAGAGCATTCGATAGGGAAACATTTTGTTTTGGATCTTGCAGACAACGACAGAAAAAGTAGTACATCATTCGTTTGATCGCTACTCATTCTTAGACTGTCTTCTCGTACTGAAGAAAGCCTGTGGTTACTTCATACCCTAAGCTTTTTTTACTAACAAAATGTAACTCACTCAATATTGGGTATTTTTAAGTCAGTAAACCTTCTACTGTGGTCTGTTAGATGCCATTAGTCCTTTCCTTATGTAAAACTTAGCTTGCAATGTGCATAACAGTAAGAAAAATACAAAAGAAAATAGCAACATAGGGCCTGACTGAGAAAAGTAACACATGCACATGAATATCATGCAATGACCTCACAACCAAAAAGCATCAGCTCTAGTTGAATAAGCTTTTTGAGGGTACATGTGAAGTATTTTAATGGGTGAGCCACGGTCATACTGCCTGTTGATGCAACTGTGTAGCAAAGTGGCATTTTCACACAAATCATAGGTGCAACAAAACGCCAAAGAAAACACACAAATGACTATCATACCATGTAGGTGCTAGTATAGTGGCGGTTTGGCATTGTATATGTATATAACAAGTTGATGAACACTGTCAGCACCTTTGTAGGGCCCTCCACCATACTTTTACTGCCAGG
>Ga0075439_14078_pt1 | contig 20461 bp, 18 predicted proteins | sample MintriSingleCell_FD_74264 | JGI IMG/M metagenome (GOLD analysis project Ga0075439, IMG submission 74264) | Marine eukaryotic communities from Monterey Bay, USA to study complex ecological interactions - Minidiscus trioculatus JGI Plate_4_G5... | ecosystem: Environmental > Aquatic > Marine >... | reverse complement strand
ATGTAATGCAAGCTCTTTTTCAGTAGATGTTGTACCGATTAAATGTTCAATTACCGCAGAGGGTGTATTGTCTGCATCCGTAGAAGAGCTTGAAGAGGCAGAGCTATCATCGTTATTTTCAATGTGGTATAGATATTTGTGACCTCCGCCCATTATTGAATCTATTGCCTATCATTTATATAGTGTGTATACGATATAATATGTGAGCTATATGATATATCAATGGATATACAACAAACAAACATAATCAAAAGGCCTCAAAATATTATTGCAAAAACAACATCTCAAACTTACCAAGTAAAATGCTCCTAAAACAGCCAAAACAAATAAACCAAAGATTGCACCCACTAAATAATTATTATCAAATAATTGCCTCTTGATACTTGGTGAGGCTCGTTTGGTACGAGGAGATGAGGGCATCGGCGAGGATGTACTATGTTTAGCAAACAACAACACAACACACAATAAAATAAAGGGCCGGGCAAAGGGCGGTGGTGCATGAAAATAAATGTCGTTACGAAAACTCGCTCGAACATAAGAGCAACTCAATCATGGCGGATTATGCCGTCCCTACACTACGGCTCAACTTCTAAGGCGCGCGCTTAATAATAGGGTAATATAATTTGCAATTATTAGTAATATATATCGGCACGGTATTAGGGCGGCGAGCGGTCGGTTGACTCAAAGACAGAATGATGATGAAGAGGACTATTAAAATCATCATGCTGTTAGTTTTACTAACCATTGCAATCAACTCATCATACGCCCAGCCAACTAACAATAATAACAATACAATTACAAATGATGAGATTACTATATCAGCTAGTCAAGTATTAGACAATGATAATGAAGATTTAGACACATTAATGGAATTTGATGACATTATTGAACCACAATTATCATCCCCTACCAATGAACAACTACCCTCTACAATCTCATCTACTACCTCATCACCACAGCCATCACTATCATCATCAACAATACCATCAACTTATTATCCTACAATATCACCAAGTACATCTACTCCAACACTACAACCAACAATAAGCCATGCTCCCTCTAACTCACCAACAATCTCCTCATCACCTTCTAATTCACCAACCACTACTTTCCACCCTACATCTAATCCCTCTACCTCACCAACAATATCCCCAACAATCTCCCATGCACCATCTTCATCACCAACTACATCCCTATTTCCAAGTTATCTACCATCAGTTAGTCCAACGTATAGTCCTATAATTGCACCATCTAGTATGCCAAGTTTAGTATTGAGTGTAGAGAAGGGTGGTGTTTATATACAACGATTATTGATTGGTAGTGCTAGGAGTTTAACGCTTGGTACGTTATTTGTTTGTTTGTGGTTTGGGTGTTTTTGTGTGTTTGTGTTGTTGTGTGGGGCTGTATTGTTTGGGTGCGTTGTTTATTTTGAGTATATTGTTTTGTACTTTGTGTGTGGAGTTTGTTTGTGAGGTTTAGGATTGTTTAGAGAATGTTTGTGCGGTTTGTTGGGTCGGTTTGTGCAGTTTGTTACCTTGGTAAGGGCTAAGTTTGGGATGATATATGAGCTCAATGTACTGATTAGGGGTTAGATTACTGTCTATCTTTTGTTGACCTTAATTGAGAGCTTGAAAGTTGATGAGTAAGGGATGGGGTACTGCGATCCGAGCTTCTAGATGTTTGTTAGTGGGTAGGCTACGAAGGTAGTAGTATATTATATAGAGGGTCGGATGGGCTGGCGGTCGGGGAATTCTGATATACATATCTTACGCTCATGTGTCATGTATGACAAGCTCCATCTAACCTTTTCTTATCAACTCCAACCCCTTACAAATCATAAACAGACGAGGTGGCCAGATTTCAATTAGTATATGAAAAGTATACAAAAAACTTTGGTTACAAAACAACACAAGTAGATGGAGTATGTAACGTATTATCACAACAAATTGGTATTAATCAAGTTATTATTGGTAGTGATAGTTCAAGTTCTACACAATGGATGAATAATATTAATGCTGCTAGAAATGGTGATGGTGGTAATGGAAGAAGGAGGAGACGGAATAGTTCCAAGCGAGATAGGGACACGGCGCCTTGGAATGATAGAGAGCTACGACAAGAAGAATTGTTAGGACCACAATTGCCATTACAAGAGAAACAACCACTACGTGGGTATCCATTAACACTACGTTTCTCTATCCAATATTCAACACGAATAGGTATATACGACATATCGACCTATAATCAATTATTCACTGAGTATGTAAATTCCAATCTAAACAAGGTCGTACAAGATTTAACATTACTCAATTTACCAGTAGTAAATGCCGAGGCTGTCTTATTATTAAAAGATCGTAGTCCAACGAATAAACCAACATCGAAATCACCATCGTTATCGCCGACTGTTTATTCAACATCCATACCAACATTGGGATCAACATCAACATTACCAACTTCATTACCAAGCGACGTACCATTAGATTGGGATGAAAATTTTAATATGGTAACAGAAAAGGTTACTAACAATTCCTTCGTCTTGGGATTAAGTTTAGGATTGGCTGGAGCATTCATGATATCAGCCTTGGGATTATTATGGTATAAAAAGGTAGAAAAGCATCATAATAGGAGGGGTAGTAGTGATAGTGAACGTAGTGGTGCCTTTCCTAGTAGCGGGGATAGAGGACGAAGAGGACAACGGCCATTATCACCTACGCAACAGATCGTACGATCATTATCACCACAGAATCTAATGCGGACACTAAGTCCACATAGTATTGGATATGGATTACCATACTTTAATCATCCTTCTTCCACTCGAGGAGATGGTGGGAGTAGTGTAAGTGGTAGATCTAAGGGTACAATCGACTTGACGCCAGTCGAAGATACAAGTCCTACCGAAACAGCCGAGATTAGTCCTGAAGAATCATGTTCGGGATTTGTAGCATCACCTCGATTCATGACATCGCCTCGTCATAATAGTGGCGATGTTGCTACTGCTATCGAGGCGGCACAACAACAGCAATTACATACCCAAACAAGTTTAAGTCCATTACAACGAGAGGATATTGAATACCTGACAAGTCCACCAAGAAGGCAGCATTCTGCAGAGAAACGGTCAAGTCCACCCCGATTCTTCAGCTCATTGGCATTCTCATCAGGTAATGGTACTATCCATTCAAGTTCAACAACGACGGCAAGTCCTGGAGATTCACCAATGGTCGGTACTATGAGTCAGATTGAACGTCATCATTTGTGGCAGCAATATCAGCTACAGCTACAGCAGCAAGCTCGGTATGTTGATGTTAAAAATGGCCATGAAGAGGGTCGGGATACGGAACAACAACAAGGTGATCGACAACTACATGTCGAGGTTAATCATCCACCACCGCCACCCGAGGCAATTATATCACCATATGATACACCATACGCTGAAGAAATGAGGAAGAAGATGTATGAACTGAATCCATCCACGTCACTCTCACCAACGGACACTGAACAGAGTGATAATTATAAGAATCTCTTCTCGTTGAATTATGATTCAGATGCGGGGTCATTGTCACCTGGTCCAAATGCACGTCGGGCGTCGTTGGCTAGTATGCCAAGTGATAGACATTGGTTTAGCAAGGTCGAATCAGAGCCATCACTATTACCCGCATCACCTCAACAGACTCCTCATCAGACACCACAACAGCCTCCACGGGAGACACCTAACTCTATGCCAAGTGGTGGACATTGGTATCGACCACCAACAGCAGAAGGAGGTTCATCACTACAATCAACACCTCAACGATCACCTAATTGGTCACCACAACGTTCACCGCCACCATCACAGCAACAACAACATCATCCACAGGCTAACTCACCACAGTATTTGGGTAGTATATCAAGATCAAGCATGCAACACCGATCGGCCATGTTCCCACTAGCCGAATATGAAATCAATAACATGATACACAATGGATCATTCAGTTCAAACGATGACGTTGTGTCTATACCAGAAGATAATCGATCACATCATACACATCACACTGCCGAATCAATCTTCGATGGTGCCCTAGATCATGATAGTCATGATGAGTTGGATAATTATAAGAATCAAGATGTAGAAGTGTTTAGATCAGCTATTGAAGAGAGTGTAGATGGCGTCGAGGGTATGTTAAGCCTTGCCATGACACGTGCATTGACATCACCAGATGCATCATTTGAATTGCCTTGGGCAGAGTATGTAACTTTGCAAACGACGAATCGATTGCCTGTTGTGGATGACAATAAGAATATTATTGAGGCATGTTGCTTGTGTGAGACGTATGATTGGTTAAAGAGGCATGAGAGGAGTAGTATGGATTCTGTGTGAGTATACTATATTAGATGGGATTGTCTCATTGATTTCACTTGACTTGTACTAACCCACATGCTATCTCTATCTACCTACACTATAGAAATGAATACTTCCAAGACATATTAAACAGACTTGTAACAACAGTCATCATCGGTATGATGCCACCTCTTCAAGGAGCAAGCCTTGTATATAACATTGCTACAATTCTTGGCTTGGACTTGTTACAAGAACTGCCTCAAAAGACGTTAATAGTTACTGGTATGAGGAAGACGAATGATCTAATTCGAGGTCATGATTTCCTAGTCACGGCATTCACTCCATTTGGTGACATTGAGGAGGCTGCTATTGCACCAAGCAATAGAGGATTCGGTAAGTCACATCATAGTATAAGTATGAATTGTATTCTATTGGTTTGTAAAGTACTCACATCTTGTGTACTACTTCTATCGCCTACTTGCAGGCTTTGTTCGATTCATGGAACCAGAAGGAGTAAAGCATGCGTTGAAGAAGTATAGAGAGTTTGAGATTGAGATACAAGATGTAAGTATAGCCATTAAAACGCTTAAGCCCGAAAGGCCAAGGTAGTGTTTAGATGGTGGATACATAAAGGAAACATAGAGCTGGGCACTTTGGAGGTGTCCAGTTTATTTAGCTAGTAAGAAAGAAGAAGTGAGCCACATTAGATGGCCAGATATATGTACAGATTAAAGTCGAAACTAAAGTATTACTGAGTAACTTACTCCCTCTAATCTAGTATGATTATATCCTAACTGCACAACCCGTCAAACTGATAACCAATCAAGCACACTAGCATAGCAACCATGTTCATCTTTAGCCTCACTATACTCGGCAACAATCTGTTTCATATCCTCCTTTGCCTTTATCATTTCCTCTGCCTCTTTTGTTATCGTCTGCTTATCAAGCATCTGCTTAATATCGTTCGTCTGGTCTTCCAACATAGACCGGATCTCCTTCTTCTGGTCATCTAACATTTGCCTAATAATAATAGCTGTTATTGATTTAGCCTTGGATTCAATATTTGACTTCTCCGACACTTGCTTGGATACGTCAACTTCTTGTTTTGTACCTTGAACCCCTCGCTTCTGTACTTCCATAGCTCCAATGATGTCAACTGTCTTGGATAGTTGTAAGTAGAAAACTTGCCTTTGAGTAGAAGACAAGAGATTCTTTTTCACCAACACGTTAAGGAGACAAGATAGACCGACAACTGAGGCTTTACAGAAAGTGTAATACATATCCATTTCCGTGTCTTCGATCCTCTCTTGGCACTCGTCGAGGATAGTGTCTATGTCTACCTCTGTAGGTAGCATCCTAATGTACTCCTTAACAAAGTGGATAGGCAAGGAAGTGGCTAGACGATAATCCAAAGCAAATAATATCTCCTCCTCAGTCTCAACAATATCTGCTTTAGCATAATACCCCTTACAGATCTTTACCAATGTATCGACAGTTAGTTCAGTCTTCTCATACAGCTTGACAGAGATGTAGAATGATACGATGGATACCAATTGAAACTTATACTTGTCTTGTAGTGCTTGACGAGACTTGCCTTTACCACTGCTTAAATACCGATCAAAGAAGGATATGGCAAATGATGCTGTTTCGGGTGAGAGTTTGAGCTTCTTCTGGAGTTGTTGACACCAAGTAACCATGGCGGTACGGCTGCTCACATCCACGGACTTGTTGTAACTGAATTGCAAGTAGTTGATACATGTAGAGACTTCGTCTTCTTGTTCACGCATGGCCTGGATACATGCAAGGACATCATCATGGTGATGGGCATAATCATTATCGATAGTGATAGGAGGCACCATATCAAACATTTTGCCATACCTTGTTCCGGCACTTCTCTATCTTGGTCTTGATATTGAAATGCACGGCTCATACTCATAAGGATACCAACCGAGCACGATGGCATTGCCCAATGAAACCCTCTTCTGGCAGAAGTTGCCATATCGAGGAGCATGTTGAGAAGGTTAGGTCTTGATATTGAAATGTGCACGGCTAGCTCAGGAGTTAGGATACCGGTGAACGATTGACTACTATCCCTTCTTCCTCATCCATAATATCTCCAGGCTTCTCAACAACAATCAGATCATCATGCCAAGAGGATATCTCAAACATAACCAAGGTGCTAACACTAGCAAAAAGCAGTCTCGTGGTGGGTCAAGTCGTCGGAAGAATAAGGATACCCAAAATAAGAAGAAGGCCAAGGTCATTCTCCTGATCTGCATTCTCGGACTCAGAGTAGTTGCCATACTACTATCATCGAAGACTTTACAATTCATCCAATTGCATCTACCCAGCAAGAAAAGAAGGACATTACATACCCAATAGCCGAATGCTCTATTTGTTTCAACTCGGCTCCACTAATATCCCTATCGAAAAAGTGCCACTGGCATGATGCCGCTTGTAAGCAATGCCTTCGTAAGCTCTATGTTACCAATACAAAGCCACAGTCCTATCCTCTCGAGTGTTATCATCCTTGTTGTAATCAGACTGTCCAAGTGGCGCAGTTGAAGAAGCATAACATCTTTAATTCAAATGAGGAAGTGCAACGCCATCATGAACAGCTCGTCCTGGCCAAGATTAGGAAGTGGAGGGGAACTTCGTACAGTTCGTTGTTACAAATGCCATGCCCCAAGAGGAGTTAGGTTTGACACAACCGATGATACCGATCACATCTATGGCTGTATCAATCCTGATTGTGCCGCAAAGTATCGGGTGTCGCCGTTCTTTGCCACTCTTCGAGCTCTAGAGAACTTGGGAAAAGATTCGGTTGGTGAGAATGAAGGATGGCGACATTGCCCAAATTGTAATATTCTAATATCCAAGGGTGAGGGGTGTAGTCATATGAAATGTGCAAATTGTTATCATGATTTTGATTGGGATGAGTGCCGGAAGATGACTCCTCATGCCTTAATTCCTGATGAAGAGATCTATTTGTGGTGGTAATATAGCAGGGGTATGCATTGTAATACCCCGCTGAGAATAAACGACCCTCTAACTAATTCTTAGACTATATTCTTCCACGCTAAATTCTCAACATCCTCGAACTCCAGTGTTGTTTACTCACCGGTAATTTACCCCCATCAAAAAAGTACATATCTTGTGCACAATATCCTGATCTCCCAATACAGCCTATATAGGCTGATAAATACACCTTAAATACCCCCTATTAACACCATCAATCATACAAATAATATCCCTATAATCCAACTCTTCCTTAGGCAGTCACATACTTTGTAGCCTCACGTTCGAATGCACCCTCAACCTGAACCAACCCCTCCACAAAGGGATGTCCAACGCCTCCCATCTTCAACGCACTTAAATACTTCTCAACATCCTTCCTACCCAAGTGTTGTGAACAGCATACCATATTAACCAACGTATCAGCATCATTAATTCCCTCATATTCATCAATAGCCTCCTTCAAATTACTCTCGGCAGCTTCATACTTCCCACCTACCATATTCGCCACGGCCAAATAATTTAATAACATTAATGATGGACCATATTGTTCACTTAATCCCATTAACATATGTACAGCATCATCAGCCTTACTCCGTCCCGTGGCAATTGCCAATTGCACCGCAGCCAATTGTGCCAAAATTGAATCCTCATCAGCTTGCTTTAATAAATTTAATGCATCATTTGCTAAATCTAAGCGATCAATTTTGATATATATTTGAATACACATACTTAGGTGTTCCATTGTTAATCCAAGATGGACACATTGTAATGCATCTTTTAGTTGATTCGCGGCTAGGAAGATATGACATGCAGTCAATTGCAATGAAGTGTTACCACTTGCCTCACTGGATGTGATTAATACTTTTAAATTATCAAGTACTGCATTACGTGCCTCGCCGGGAGCGCTTGATAAATAATTAGCATGTAATGCCAATGCTTGCATTGCTAAACTAGAACTATTTGATCCAGCATCAGCCATTACCTTATCATATTGACCAAGGGCTAATTGACAACGTAACATCATTTCTTCACGTTCACTTTTTAAGTGTGAGGGCATTGGCCGACGTGCGGCAGCGCGGCCTTCGTCAAGGGCTAGGGTGTAGTGTCCGAGCCAATATTGTGCTCGGAGGGTGTATAGTTCATCTGGTTCTGCCATTGTTTAGATATTTATTGAGGATAGTAGAAGGCCGATCGAATGTAAGTTAGCACTACTAGGGGTACTGAGGTTATTACTTAGAGTTTTTTATAAGGTAAGGATACCCGATCCTTCCTTAGCAATTTAAACATAGAATTTAGTATTTAGAATGCATCAGTGTGGATATTTTTAGGTGATGTTTAGTAGCAAATAGACGACGCGGTTAGGATTGACGAAAGGAGATAGGAGGACGTAATAATACACAGTAGAGTATATTCTATCATATTCTATAAGTTGTGAAACTTATCATATCTAAAAGACAAAACTTCACAATCAAACAAAGTAATTTTTGCAAAGTAGTCGGTACACCATAATATTGTTTCGATATATAGAGAGCATATAGTATGAGTTCTGATAGTACAAAGAAGCGAAGGATAGCCGATGGTAGTAACGATAATATTGGTTTAGGCAGTGACGAAGCATCGACGGCTGCAATCATTGCAGAAATGAAAGAGCATCTGATGTGTATGCAAAATAAAATGGATGGTATGCAAAGTGAAATGGATGGTATGAAAAGTCGTCTATCTCATATGGACGAATTGGAGAAGAAATGCCAACGTCAAGAAGGGAAGTGTAATATTCTCGAGGATAAATGTGATTCATTGCAAAGATCAATAGAGATATTGAACGAGGAGAACAAGTGGGAGTATTCTGCTCCTCCAATACCCACAAGCCATTGGACTAGCCTCGATTTTGATGCAGATTATATCGACGATATGGAGGAATTAGTGAAGGAGATCAAAAGTTATGCTTCTGAATTAAGAAGTGGGGTGTATCATGAGATTGATCTAGGGGAAGAAACACCAGAAGACAATCTAAACGGTGGTAGAATTTTACAATATGACGATATTCTACTACCACACTGGAGAGAATTAGCCAATGCAATACAGCATTAGTCCCTCAGATGCCTTTGAATCAAAAAGTTTTACATTACGAAATGTCCAACTAACATCGTCGGCGATGGATTTGTTGACACCAGCGTTGAAAGGTAAACTTTTTGACACGGTATACTTAGAGAATAACAATTTCGTCAGTACCTTTGAAGGAGTCACGTTTGCAGTGGAGATAATCAAAAGTATATCTCAGCTAAAGACTTTTGATTTGGTGAATAATCAACTCGAGACTACGGATAATGTCAACTTAATGCTTGATGCCGTCATTAGCCATCCTTCTATTGAACGGGTTCGTCTTGAGAACTGCCTTGGTGGGGATATTAATGGTTATGATGCACTATGCTATCTCCTGGCTAGTGGCAAAAGCTTTGAATGTATTGACATTGAGAGAAACAACATCCATACAATGGGCGGTACAGAAATACCACACTACATTGCAACGAATCCTCCGCTCAAGACTCTATTATTGTCAGATAACAAGCTCAATGATGAGGATGCTACATTCATTGCTCGAGCATTGAAACAGAATACCAATCTGAAAAACATCTATTTATATGGCAATGATATAACAAACATTGGAAAGGAGGCATTATCTAAAGCTATGTATGACCCAACAAGTCTAAACACTGTCTACGACTGTAACCACACTTGTCAGATTGTGCTTGATGGGATTGTTAGAAAAGATCTTCCTGCTTGGTGTAGGAATGCTGGTTATACAGATCCAAAAACTATACGGTGTATGAAGATGCATTATATTCTTTCTTTACGGCATATAGAGGGGAGCAATGTACAACATTTGAATACAGAGTTTGATGAGGATAAAGATGGGGATGATACTTCTTTGTCTCTGAAGATCGTACCCAAAGTATTGGAGGCAGTTTCTAAACATTCCAATCATCGTTATGATGATGCGCTTCGTGTAAATCCATTGTCAATCATGTATGAGATCTTACGAGGTTGGAAGATGCCAGAGTTGTATGGAAACAGGTGAATAGACGGGAGTATATGGACTTGTGAAAGAGATGAGTATAAAAACCAAGCGTATTAGTTGAAAAGATGATACTAAATTGAGAAGACATAGTAATGATTAGACTATTAAAACAATGAAAGCATATACTACTACATTAGATGCATCACCAAGCTATTATCTCAGAGCATGGAGTCGCCAGTGGCTATTTGTAAAAAGTTATATTACAGGTGGAATACTCAAGGAATCTGAATCCATTACCTTTTAAGTTTGGTTGAGAGTTGTATTGACAACGCGGATTAGGATCGTTGACAGAAGAGTAGGGCTTAATACATATTATAGACAGCAGATATTGAATCTTTTAAAAGCCGATTTGTGAAACATATCAATTAAGACAAACAACTTCTTTACGAACAACGAACAACAAACAAAATAATTTTGTGCACAAGTCGGTACACCATAATTGTTTCAATAGAGAGCATATAGTATGAGTTCTGATAGTACAAAGAAGCGTAGGATAGCCGACGAGGGTAGTAATAACGATGATAATGGCGTAGGTAGTGATGGATCGTCGACGGCTGCAATCATTGCAGAAATGAAAGAGCATCTGATGTGTATGCAAAATAAAATGGATGGTATGGAAAGTAGATTATCTCGTATGGATGAATTAGAAAAGAAATGCCAACAACAAGAGGAGAGGTGTAATATTCTCGAGGATAAATGCGATTCTTTAGTGAGTGGTATGAAGGTATTGATGAAGGAGAATAAGTGGGAGTATTCTGCTCCTCCAATACCCACAAGCCATTGGACTGGCCTCGGTTTTGACGCAGTATACATTGAAAGTATGGAGGATTTAGTACATGAAATTAGAAACAAGACAAATATTATGAGGGAAGAAGAGGATATGGATTGTATCACATTGGGTGATTCAAGTAATGTGTCTGGTACAGTGCTACAATACGATAATGTACTCCTTCCACACTGGGAAGAATTGGCAACAGCTTTGCAACTTTGTCAAAACAGCAAAATTGAATTTACTATACAAAACGTGCAGTTGATACCTTCAGTGATGGATTTATTAATAACCGCCTTCAAGGGAAAGCTGAATGATTTGTTCCTAGACAATAATGAGTTTCTTAATATTCATGAGGGTACCGAATTCATAGTTACATGCATTCAATCCAACCGTCAAATGACGGAATTTTGTCTGCTAAACAACCAGCTTGGAAGTGCAGAAAACGCTCGTTCAGTACTTGATGCCATCATTAGTCATCCTTCTATTAATTATATCCGCCTTGAGAATTGTCTTGGTGGGGAGGAGATCAATGGTTATGACATGCTGTGCTCTCTCCTGGCTAGTGGTAAACCATTTGATACTGTTGATTTTGAGAGAAACAGCATTCAGACCAATGGTGATACCTCAATACCAGACTGCATTGCAAACAATCCTCCTCTCAAAAGTCTGTTTTTGTCGGGGAATAAGCTGAATGATAATGATGCTATATTGATTGCCCAGGCATTGAAACACAACACAAAATTAGAAGATCTTCATTTGTATCGCAATGACTTTACAGATATCGGTGGCGAGGCAATATTAAAAGCTGTTTACGATCCAACAAGTCTAAACTCTGTCTCTGAATGTAACCACACGTGCCAAATTAAGATGGACGGCTCTGCCTTCGGCAGAGGTCTTCCTCATTGGTGCACGAATTCTGGTGCACACCTGCCATGCATAAGTATTTCGAATCCAAAATGGATAAGGAGTAGGAAGATACATTACATTCTATCTTCAAGGCATAGAGAGAGGAGTAATGTGCAGCACTTGAATACGGAATTTAAGGATGATGCTGAGGATTCATTGAAATTAGCCCCCAAAGTATTGGAGGCAGTCTATAAACATTCGAACAAGAGACGTGACCGTCGTATTGTACATCCATTGACAATCATGTATGAGATCTTACGAGGTTGGAAGATGCCAGAGTTGTATGGAAATAGGTGAATCGGAGGATGGACTTGTGAAAGAGATGACTATAATATCCAGCGTATTAGTTCTAAAGATGATACTAATTGAGATGATATAGTACTTATTAGACTACTAAAACAATACAGCATATGAGACTACATTTAGATGCATCACCAGCTATCAAGCAAGGGTATTGTAGTTGCGCCAATCAACTTCACGGGGTCAGGGAATTGATTAATAAACTTATTACAGGTGGAATATTCACAGGAATCCAGTTTGCCGTTGCCAGAGGCAGTAGCTTTACTTTGTGAACTGCCTATCAAATCATAAAGCTTTCAATCTCTCTCATAATATCTCTACTACATTGGATATATGTTAATATGACCATGATATCGTCTACATCAACTCCAAAATAAATATAGCTTTAGTACATATAGGCATTATATAAAAGTTACCCATATCAACATATCATGTCAGTACCATCAAAAACATCAAGGACAAGACTATGTCTACTATTTGTTATCGTCAATATATATTCAATTCGAGTGATTCATCTAATGGCATCACATTCACATAATGGTAGTAATAGAGATGCCCTCGGTCTTGGTCCGACGCCTTTGTCTTCCGATGATAATGATGATCAAGCACCATTAGATGAGCATAAGATATTACAATTACGCCGTCGTCAAGTAGAAGTAGTTGATGAAGAACAAAGAGAAGCAGTACAAGATATATCAGACAATAAACCAGCTGGTTGGTACAACTATGGCTATTACAGAACACGACATTACTTCCAATGTAGTGATAATGATATAACAAGGCCACTACCGACAAAAGAAGATTGGAAGATATTGCAAAAGGCATACATCCAATATCTTGGTAAGAATATTGCCAACGTTGATGATACGATACCACCAACTGAAGGGTATAATATTGGTGATGACGAACATAGCAACCTTCCACCATACTATGCCGAATTCAAGAATGGAAGACGTGGTTTATTTGCAACGAGGGACATTCGAGCTGGTGAGCTTGTCAATAATGATAACAAGGGGGCAGTTCAGTTTCCAAGTTCACATACCTGGCGTATGTTAGTATTCAACTTACCCACACGAGAATTGGCATGTGAAGTTATCAATTCAAGTTGGGTACAAAGAAGAAGAGGGTTCAAACCATATCATCTATTCTCATCGGCTAATATATCAATGCTAATGAATACTGGTACCGAAAAGACTATTAATGTTAATCGAGAAGATGAATACTCTCCCAAAATGGTTGCTATGAGAGATATAAAGAAGGGTGAAGAAATCTTACGAGATATTCATGAAGAACGAGTATATGCATATTATCGCGACGAATATGATACCGTATGGGATCACGTTGGATTGGGAGAAGAAGAGGATATAGTTTTGAGTATGGAAGAAGCAGGAGAAGAAGAAAGGAAAGAAGGGATATCATTTACTGCTTCTTTTGCAATTGAAATATTAAATGAGATCTTTCTCTTTGTTTGTCAGTTATTCCTGGTTTATAAGTTGTTGCAATGGTTGGGAGTTGACGAGAAGTCAAGTGAGTAGGGAAGTAAGTGGAGAGCCGGCGAATAGTATTAGTATGTTTGATGTTTGAAGATGAAGAGAATACCGCAGATACGATCGTAGAAAGAAGTAAGTGTCAATCTCAGCTTAGTTTATGTCAACATATAGAGAATCATGCAAAGACTGATTGAGATTCTTTTTTAGGAGAACTTCGTTTGATTTTATCAATAATAGATTGTGTTTGGCCAATCTTTCTCTTCTTGCTTTCACTACCACAGGCTCGGTAACATCTGCATCTCTCTTTGTTGGAGTCGAAGAAGACTCGGTACTCTTCTCTTTGTTATCCATTGTCATAATCTCTGATCTATCTGTGGCAACTCTTCGCTCTAGGTCAATAACTTCTCTGTTTTCGTTCGACTTTTTATTTTTAGTCTCGAGCCCTCTTGCAAAAAACAATCACGACATCGACTCAAAGCGAGTTGAAGAGATACATATACCGAACAGACATACAATCATGAGAACTGGATGTTACAAATACGATCGACTTCAACAGAAGCGAGAGGAGTTCAAAAGCATTGATCAAGACCACGAAGTGGGAGAGAAGCTAAAAGAAATCAAGAGTGAGTAGTCGTGAATGTGAAGCTTTGGCTTTGTGTTCGTATCTTATGCCCTCACATCTAGTATCTTATCCTTGATCTTACCACTGAACTTCTGCTACTCGTAGGAAAGATTGCTGCCTTTGAGAATAGTGAGAAGTGGGCAGCTCATTGTGATCGGATGAATGATGTGTTTATGACGCCTTTCATAGAGAAGAAGGAAGTTCCGTCTAGAATGAAAAAGAAGAAGAAGCAAAAGACTGACGGATCAGCTGAGGAAGATGGCACCACGAGAATACCAAAGAAGAGCTTACTAAAATCGATCACATGGTAACCACCTATGTGTTGCAAGTGTAAGTGTAAGTGTAGAAGTAGAGTGCCAGTGTAGGAAAGAGAGAGTGAGTAGAGAGAGAGATATTCGACTTTGACACGAAAACTTTGGATCTTCTGCTCTGCTGGCAGCGGGTACTAGGAAGCATAAGCACTAATAAGAGAACAACAATAAAGTCTTCCTCGTCCTCGTCTTTCTTATATTCAATACAACACTTAGCTGCTCGGCAGGTGCTTTGCCCAAGCAAAGAGACTAATGAGGGTACGACATGTGACTTTCTTACATCTCATTTTACTTCTCAACAAGAAGTACGATATCTCATTTGTGTAACTTTTTACATACCTACGCTACTTGGTGTGTTGTTTGTTGTGTCCGGCGGGGCAATAGTACATGTACCTATTTGTACCTATGTTGACAAACCAAGATAGGCTTATTTCAATACCAAGATAGGCTATCATTTGTAGTGGAGACAATGTGCAATAGATTTGATTTGTAGATTAGTCGACAAAACTATCTATTGTACGTTGCATGCAGTAGTGAAAGAGTGACGAACAGTATAAATATAGAATACAATAATACAATAGACAACATAAATAATGAGACCAACAAACAACAATAGTAGAAAGGTACTGTCTTTAGATAGACTAAATATATTCCTACTACTACTAACAATATTTAGTTTCTATTCGGCGGTATGGATGTTTCAACTAGCACATCCGTCTCCATCGTACAATCATCAATTAGCTTTGAAACATCATTTAGAAGATAGGCACACATCGTCAGTAAGTGGTATAGACAACAATTATAAACAACATAATGTAGTTAATAAAGAAACTCCAGATAAACCCACCTCAATTGGTATAGACAACAACGATAATAAAGAGCATAATGATGATATTGTAGATAATGAAACTCTAGATAAGTTGTTTGTACAAGATGGTACCCGAGAAGTCTCGGATATTATATCTAACACTCTTGATACATTGCAAAAGAAGCATCCAAGTTATAAAGAAACACCAAAGGAAGAACAACTTGCATTAAAAGATGAAGTATTAAAACATTTACTTAAAATGAAAGAACGACGTGCCAAACAATTGCAATTAATATCACCCTCCAATAAACCATTAAATTGGCAAACGTACGGTTTTTACAAAACACGACATTACTTCCAATGTAAGGAACATGCACACAAACTAAATAAACCATTACCAACAATAGACTATTGGAATGAATTAAAAGATGCATATAGAAAATATGTTAATATATATTTTGATGAGTCAGTTTCGCCTGTGGATGGGTATAACTTTGATGGGGAGGGCAAACCCCAGCCTTATCATTCTGATAATGGAACTAGAGGTCGAGGTTTGTTTGCTTCGAGAGATATAAAGCAAGGCGAGCTTGTTCATGATGTACGTCATGAGTGTTCTATGCCTTTTATAATGTATGAACATATGATATGCACACATCTGATATGTATCTAATCTACACTCATCTCCTCTCTTCCATATACAACAGGGTACTAAAAGTGATTATCTCTTCAACTCCAAAGAACAATGGTTACGATTAGTATACAACCTACCAAGAGAAATGGCATGTGATCTTATAGACTGGAGTTGGACTGCACAACAAACCAAGGATGGTCCATTCCAACTATTCTCGGCAATTAACATATCGATATTAATGAATGGTAGTGATGTGAATGAACAGAATGTCAACCCTCCGAATGAATATACATCTAAAATGTATGCTCTGAGAGACATTAAGAAGGGTGAGGAGCTTCTGGTAAGTAGACCGTATTGATTATCATGTGCTTTTGCAAACACATATATACTAACAAAAGTTACTATCTCCTCTCTCATCATCATCATCATAAACCATGATAACATGCATCTTCCAGTTTGACTATGATATTTACGAAACAGCATGGGATGAAGTTGACCTAGATGATGACAATGAAGATTTATATGATGATGATGACAATGAATGGGCAATTGGTGACAAGTTACAAGAAGAAGACAAGATAGAAGCGGTTGAGAATAGAGGAGAAATCATGTTGGAGGCTGTACCTGTCAAACTGATAAGAGGACGTCCTAAATTCCAGTGATACTAGGATGGTACCAATAGAGATTAAGACTGACTTTTGTTATTATCATCTACACAACATATCGGTTGGTAGCAATGATCAGTTCATTTGCACATAGAAGCCAAACACATTATTTGAGAGGAAATATCCACTTGATTAGCACAATTGATGCCTCTCACATTCTTCAATGCAAGAGATATCACTACATCCACCACGGTTACAACACTTTCGAGGGCTACAGAAACCGTTATCATTTCCTCTCATCACGCCACCAACACTGTGGAAGACTTCGACAGTAGGACTGATCTTTGTTAGAACATCCATAGTCATTGTAGCTTTCAAGATCTTCTTCATCATCCTCATGGTTAATTGATCAGCTTCGCACATGCATTTCCCTTGCCGGGAGGCTGGCTGATTGCCATCAACTCAACATTCACATACACTCTCGCAAAAAATGCCTGCAAAAAAAATCTTAGGGGGAATCCAGTGCTAAACGGCCTTAATAAAATAATAAGCCACCTCCTTTAAACAGATCATAATCATGGCGGCCACTACTACTACTACACAACTACCAACTCTACGGCACGAGATTGGTGCTACCGTAACACCGGGTGATCGTCTTGGTCTCGCTACACGCAATAAAGTAACTTTAATTGCCGGCAAGGGAACATATCTTCGTCAAGGACATGTCTATGCATCACTTCTTGGAAAGTTATGTGTAACTAAACATCAAGTAGTTGATAATGATGATATGGAGGATGACGGAGATACATGGATTATCAGTGTACAATCAGAAAAGTCGATATCATCGTCACTAAATCAATCATCATATATGAACAACTCATCGACATCAATATGTCCCGAGGTGGGAATGTTAGTTGTCGGAAGAGTTACTCGAGTGATGCGTCCTACACAAGCCTCAATCGATATAGATGCAATAGTCCTAGAAGAAGATAACAATCGGCAGAGCAACAACACCAATACCAATACCACCATATCATCAACAAAACAACCATCAATTATACCACTGCATGAGCCATTCTCGGGCATTCTACGTCAGAATGAAATTAGACCAAATAGTTCACTAGAAGTACGTATTGAAGAATGTGTCCATCCCGGAGATGTTATATTAGCACGGATACATGCCAATGGCGAAAGGGAGTATATATTAACAACTGCCGAGGCAGAGTTGGGTGTTATACAGGCTATATGTGAAAGTAGCGGATGTGTAATGCAGCCTATATCTTGGAAGGAGATGATATGTCCTGTTAGTAAGGTTAAGGAGGGGAGGAAGGTTGCCAAGCCTAGACAGATTAGAACGATTGCATAGATTAGTTGCGGGGAATAATGGTAAAGTAGTTAATAGTTCATACTATAATATTAGTAGGACATAGTTAGAACAGTATAATCTGATCAGTTTACACTTATTACAAAAAGGACACAAATGTCCAAATAATATTAACTCCTCCTTTCGTATAGCCCGGGCATCTTCCAACCACGCATGATTTCATATATAATTGATAGTGGATGTATAAATCCCTGGACAGTTGAATGCTTGTAGACTGCCTCTAATACTTTGGGAACGAGCTTCAATGAATTGTCTTCCTCACCGTCACTATCAAACTCTGAATTTAAATGACGTACATTGCTTCCCTCCCGATTCCTAATGGATAATAGATGATAGATCTTTGCTCTTCTTCTTTCAATTGGCGAAGTCAAATCACTCTTACTATTACTGCATCCAATAGGGATATTCATACCTCCATCAAGTGGAATATGGCAAATGTGGTTACAATCCGATATAGAGTTGAGACTTGTCGGGTCATAAACAGCTTTGGCCAAAGCATTGTGACCAATGTTTGTAATATTGTTATTTTGTAGACGGAGACATTCCAAGTTGGTATTGCCTTTCAATGCCTTGGCAATCAATATAATATCATCATCATTCAGATTATTGTGTGCCAAGTATAGATACTTGAGCGGCCGATTGCTTGAAATGTAGTCTGGTATGGTTGTGTTACCTTCAGTAATAATGTTGTTTCTTTCCAAGTCGAGTAGATCCCACGTCTTATCACTCGCAAAGAGTGAACATGCTACTTCATAACTATTTATATCCCCACCTCCTAAACAATTCTCAAGTTGGACTCTATCAATTGAAGGATGGTTAATGACGGCATCAAGTGCTGTAGTTGCATTCTTTATATTCCCAAGCTGGTTGTTTATCAAGTAAAATGACTTCATTTGATGGTTGAATTTGATACATTCAGTAATAAACTTGGTACCTTCATTATTGGCAAACCCGTTATTATTCAATACAAATTCGGTGATCTGCTTCCCTTTCAAGGCAGGTGCTAGCAAATCCAATACTTGAGATGTCAGCTGCACATTAGTGATAGATAGTTTAGTAATATAATCCACATTGCATAGCTGTAGTGCATTGGCCAACTCTTTCCAGTTTGGTAGCAGTAAATCATCGTGTTGTAGTAGGGGCCCCGCTACGAAGTATAAACCATCCGCCAGTGCTGATCCACTTCTCAATGCACAAGTATAACCCTTTATATTTCTCAGCAAACTCGTCATTTCTCCAATATAGCCTTCATCGAACCCACGCCAATGGCTCAATGGTATAGGTGGTGCAGAATACTCCCATTTACTCTCTTTACTCAAAATCTGTACAGATCTTTGTAAAGATTCACATCTTGTGTCAAGATGCGTACACTTCTTTTCTAACTCAATGCAATTTGCCTTAAGAAGACTATACGCCTCCTCTTGACGTTGACACTTTTCCTCTAATTCATCCATACGAGATAGTCTACTTTTCATACCATTCATTTCATTTTGCATATCATTTAATTTTGCTAAAATTTTAGACATTGTTGTACAACTTCCGTCGTCTACGCCATTGCCATTATTATCAACACCACCGCCACCATTGTTGCCCGTAGCAACCCTACGCTTCTTTGTACTATCTGGAGTACTCATTGGCGATACTTTGATGCTTAACTGACGCCGATAAGAGGTGCTATCCACTAAACTGGAGGGCAAAATGGATATGGTATCCTTTTGCGATTTATTCGTGAAATCCCTCTACTCTCTCTCTCGCCTTTTTGTGTATTGTACAATATCTAGTTATGCAAAACATACCATATAATGAGCACTGATACTACAAAGAAGCGTAAAACTGACGGAGGTGATAGTCAGGATGATAATGATGTCGAAATGTCTGAGGGTGGAACAACAATGGCTGCAATTTTAGCAAAATTGAATGATATGGAAACTCGGTATACCTCTTTGCAAAATGAAATGAATGGTATGAAAAACAAGTGTTCATACCTCGAGAATAGATGTGATTCATTGCAAAGATCAGTACAGATATTGAGTAAAGAGAGTAAATGGGAGTGGTCTGTACCTCCTATATCGTTTAGCAATTGGCGTGACTTTGATGAAGATTATCTCGAACGGATAGATTCGTTTTTGGACGCTATTAAGAGTAATACGCATCAATTAAGAAGTGGGGAGTGCACGGATATTCATCTAAGTTTCGGTGAAGATAGCGAAGATACATTGATAA
>Ga0075439_15680_pt1 | contig 20477 bp, 21 predicted proteins | sample MintriSingleCell_FD_74264 | JGI IMG/M metagenome (GOLD analysis project Ga0075439, IMG submission 74264) | Marine eukaryotic communities from Monterey Bay, USA to study complex ecological interactions - Minidiscus trioculatus JGI Plate_4_G5... | ecosystem: Environmental > Aquatic > Marine >... | reverse complement strand
CACTATCTGCATTAGTATCATCCACCTTTTTACAACAGCAAGGTGGAGAAGCACTCGAGAATGATTATGATAGTGACTTAGATGAGGAAGAATTGGAAACATTTAGACATGCAGAAGTGAAGAATCTATTTCAGCAAGTTGATAGAGATGGAAGTAATCTTATAGATAAGCAGGAAATGTCAAGTTTGCTCAGTGGACTTGGTGCCGACTTGCCACAATCCGAATTGGATGCTGGCTTTGCCAAAATTGATACGGATTCATCTGGTTTTATATGTTTTGATGAGTTCTATGCATGGTACAAGTCTTTAATAAAAACACGCAAGGATGATAAGGGAGGAGAGGGGTAGATGGTTTTGTGTGTGCCTGACCAATGTCCAATCCACAAGTCAAGATTGTACCTTCGCTTGCTGATTTCGAGAGGAAAGGGAGAGATGCGATTTACAATAGTAAAATAGAGATAGTTTGTAGTAGTAGTGCAAAGTGTTGTGTTTGTGTCGTTTGTTTACAATATTTAGTCTTCATTCCTTCTCAATAAAGTGTACTGATCTACAACTTCCAACACATTGCTCTTAGCAACACATCTAACATCTAGCTATCCTCCAAGTTTATAGACTTTCCAAATCTTCCATACAAATGCTTCTTCAATCCTTCTTGTTGTTCAAGAATATCTGCTTCCTCCTCAAGCAACTTATCAACAGTCTCCTGATGACGTTCCACTTCTCCTTCACAAAATTCAGTAGCCTCATCTTCAGTTGCCTCAAACATTGCTTCCCCTAGTCGTAGCATTACTTTATCTCCATCACCCATCATCAATTCTGTAGATGCATCATCTATCTTCTCCAGGAGTTTCTATAATTGTTGTGTTTTGTGTTTTGTATGTGAGTACATGTTGTGTGAGATAAATGACATTGAGGTAGTAGATGAAAAGTAAATGTATTCATTAGAATCATATAACATTTTAACTTCTTATACATTCATAACATAAATGATGACATGACATAGCATAAAATAACATACACAATACTTAACTTCAGTTTAGCAGCCTCACTTTTAACCTCATGCAATCTAGCATTTAATCTTCCAAATTCATTAATTTTATCTTGATCTTCTCGTCTTACCTCTGCATCATTCTCCTCATCCTTTCCAAGGATCATACCATTTGCTTCTGGCATTTTTGTTAGTATATTTATTTGATTAGTATATTATGTATGATGAGAGATAGTAGTTTCTAATGAGGACTGTAGAATACCGCGCCAGTCGAAGCTAAACTTTAGTATACTTATAGAATTGTTACAGTAATGATCTCCAATAATACCGTCAAGAAGCAGGCAATAGCATCAGAGCATAATTGGCTGGTGGGATAAAAATCTCAAACTGTCAAAAGATACGTCGAGCGATATTGGCATGCTCATTAGAAGCCGTGCGCCTCCCCTACATATATTTAGAAGATGTGTTTAGTTTATAGTTTCAGGTGATATAATATTACATACCACCAGTGTAGAATACAGAAAATATAATACAAGTATCATAAGATCGACTTAAATAACAACACATAACACATTGTTAGCCGACTAACATATTATCATATTATATGATGGGAAAATCTATGCCAGTGTGGATATCAGACAACAAAATTGATCCATCATGGATTAATGATAATATACATAGTATCGATGGACATGTATCGGAGTGTGTAGTGAAGGATGTAAGCAATGATACTCGGAAAGGAGATGTAGGAGAAATGGAGCAACGCTTATATTGCAACTCACTTGTCAACATAATGATGGTAAAGAAGATACTGTGATGACGTTAGTTGCAAAACAAGTACCACAATCTGGATTAACAAGCAGTCGTCAACTAGGCCTCGCACGAGAGGCTATATTCTACAACAAGTTGGCGTCAAAGATACAATTATCATCTACATCAACGTCAACATGTATTCCTAAAATCTACTACTCTTATGGAGATATGGAGAGTGGATCAAAAATGGTCATCATGGAAGATCTATCTCCCAACTATATTGATTCGGGGGTTCTGTTTGGAAATGGCAATCCCAACAACTGGAAACGAGATTTGGAAAGTATAGTGAAGAAGGCGTATCCTCAGAATAATGCCCCATTGGCATATGAAGTTGCTAATCAAACGTTCCAAGCTATTGTACATGTTCATGCAAAGTTCTGGAGAGACAAATCTTTACTTGAAGATGAATTCAATTATTTACGATGCTCGCCCTGGATCAATGGCAAAGATGAAAAGAGTTGGAAAGCTTCGCAAGGTATGATACAATGTATATGGGAGAAATATAACAGTGCTGAAGAACATGACAATGGCATTCAATTGGATCCTCTCGTGAGACAACTTGTTGACAAGGCAATGGAAGGTATCTCTTGGGAATCACAACAAGAAAGATTGAACTCAAACTCAAACTACACACTAGTCCACGGAGATTTCTGGCCTGGGAATGTAATGATATCAACTAGTAGTGATACAGGCGAGGACTATGACATTCGATTACTTGATTGGGAAATGTGCGGACTCGGTAGTGGACCACAAGACCTCGGACAGTATATTTTATCAAACATGGATCCAGTGTTACGAAGAGAATGTGAAGAACGACTGATTAAGAACTACTATCAAAAGCTTGTTAGCTTGGGAGTATCTGACTTTAGCTGGGATGAATGCTGGAAGGAGTACAAGATTGGAGGGCTCGAGCGGTGGCTGTGGTTCCTTGTCTATTTTTGTGGTCAGGAGGGAGAGATGATAAAGTGGGCTCAGTTCTTTCACGATCAAATTCAAGAGTTTGTTCATGATCATAAGATATGTCCAGAAGATATCACACAGCCGCGGCCGTAGTACCATTGTAGGTTCTGCTCAGTCATCGTCTTGTGGCGGTTATTATGCAGCCTGACCATACTGTTGTGCTGATGCACATCATCTAGGTCACCCTGAGGTGTCATGATGATTTCCCCTTATTGTATTTCTCATTTACATTCTCAACAAGGATACCGGCTAGCGTATCCTTTTACTTTGTAATGAAATGTGATATAATATAATGTAATATAATATCAACTGAATGAATGGCGTGCTACCTAAAGAACACAGAGTATCTCATAGACTAAGAGCATAACTAATAGTGTCCGTTTGATCGCCAGTATCTATAATCTATTATCTGCCCTGGCTGCTCGCATAATATGTCTACGATACTCCCTACTGCTAAAAAAAGAGGATAAATCACCGTGATCCGGCGGATAAATCGATTTATATAACCCATACTGGTCATCTAATAAAGGTAATATGGCATCAACATTTGCAAAGGTCGTTGGAAGGCCAACATGGCAACAGACTATGCTGCGAATCAAGGACCCAAAGAAATCGATTCCTTTTTATACTGATATTATGGGGATGACGATCATCGATACTTTGGATTTTCCCCAGTGGAACTTCAAACTTTGGTTTCTTACAACTCTACCTGAAGGAGAGACATACAAACTAACGCCTGGTACTAAAGAGGCCCATGATTATATGTGGAACATTGAGGGTACTGCTCTTGAGCTTACATGGAATTAGTGAGTATATCTGTGGTGCATATATTTTGTGTTATTGTATGCATACTCATTATCTTGTGTCATAATGCAACAAACTACAGTGGAACCGAAAAGGACGGCTCCCAAAAGTATCATCCAGGGAATCAAGAGAAGGATGGTTTTGGGCATATTGCTTTTAACACAGATGATGTATATGCCGCGGCTGAAAAGTTAGAGGAAGCTGGAGTCATGTTCAAGAAGAAGCCTGGTGAGAATCTTCTATTGCTATGCGAATGATTGTTATCGATTCAATGTTTTCTCATGCATGTTTGTTACTGTTATGTGTGATACAGACGAAGGCCGTATGAAAGGGCTTGCTTTTATATATGATATGGATGGGTACTGGGTTGAGATTGTAAAGAGAAATGATCCTGGTAAGATTCCAAACTACTTCAACTTTTCACAAACAATGTTAAGAATAAAGGATCCTAGCAAATCCATCCCGTTCTATGAGGCATTCGGAATGACAGTAGTGCGTCAGAAGAACTATGGCGACTTTAGTAACTTCTTCTTAGCTTCATCATCCAATGTTGATACAAGTATTGATTACTCTTCGTTATCAGATGTTGAAGCTAAGGCAAAGTTGAGTAACATGTTTGGGCCCATATTGGAGTTGACACACAACCATGGAACTGAGAAAAACGATGACTTCAAGCACTACAATGGGAATGAAGAAGGACGCACGGGGTTTGGACACATTGGGTTTTTAGTAGATGATGTTTACAAAGCATGTGATAGTATTCGAGATATGGGTTATGGTTTCCGAAAGGAACCCGATTCTGGAGGCATGAAAGGATTGGCGTTCGTACTAGACCCCGATGGCTATAGTATCGAGATAATCAAGCGAGGGGGGATAGAGTTTGGTGATAAGAAGGTAGAGAGTTAGCTCTAGTCTAATGTCTAGTTAAAACCCTCATGATACTAGATTGACAATAATAGAATAGAATATGTGCAATCTTGCCAGTTAATCGTATTTATCACTTATACTCTTTGATCCAAATACATTACATATCCACTCTACTACCCCAAATTTAATAAATGGAACCAAAAATTGTCTTGTATACATAGAAATCTATCCCTGACAGCAGTTTCTCTTTGGTTTGTTGTCACTGTTCAAACTGATAGTCTGGCCTGAAGATAATTGTGGTTGATTTCCTCCTTCTTCTGCGGCCATGTTACGACGAGACATAAGACGGTAAATCTCTGTTAAAATCCTCTGAAACGCGGTGTCTACACCTGATGCATCAAGAGCTGAAGTTTCAATGAATGCAAGGTTGTGTTGTTCACTAAATGCCATTGCCTCGTCCGTTTCAACCGCACGCAAATGTCTAAGATCAGATTTGTTCCCAACAAGCATAACAACAATATTTGCCTCGGCATGATCACGCAATTCCTTTAACCAACGCTCTACATTTTCAAATGTACCGTGTTTGGAGATATCATACACCAATAATGCTCCAACTGCACCCCTGCAATGTTATCACAATAATACCAAATGAATAATGAGTAAGGTGAGTATATAAAGTACAATTATGTAATACAATAACCCAATCTCTATCTAAAACTCACCTGTAATAAGCTGAGGTAATAGCACGATAACGTTCCTGTCCAGCAGTATCCCAAATCTGTGCCTTAATAGTTTTACCCTCCGTTTGGATACTCTTGGTTGCAAACTCTACACCAATTGTAGATTTACTTTCAAGGTTAAATTCATTACGTGTAAATCGTGATAATAAGTTTGATTTGCCAACGCCTGAATCGCCAATTAGTACTACCTTGAAGAGGTAATCGTATTCTTCATCTGCTCTTGTTGACATGTTGTTTGTATATTGTTATGTTTGTTTTGTATTATTTAATTGCTGTATAATTGTTGTGTGGTAGTATAATAATATTTATGTGTTTGTTTATGTGTTTCAGCAGTGATATAAAAGGAATAAAAGGTGTGAGATTTGCTCTTTATCACATCATTAGAAGCCTGAAAAGCACCAAATAAAATAACCAGGTTACAACATATCAATGTCATGTACGACGTCCAAATTTTGGTGCACTAACTATACACCCGCCCCATATTATCTTTGCCATTCACAGCACGTATATACTGCCACCGCTATACCCCTACCAAAACAATACACTAACAGACAGGTCTCTTACCGATCCAATGTCTCTGAGCTTCTCACTAATATACGTCGTCCCTTATTGCCAGCCAACTCCTCAACTCTCAAGTTGCAAAATTTGGTTTTTGAGGATACCACTGACAATGAAGGATACCACGAGAAAATCACTCAACCGCCATCCGATTCAACGCTTGCTATCGGCATGTTGCTCTCATAATTCATTATCGTTGAGGTATGTCACTAGATATACAAATACCAAGACTTTCAATCAATCCAAACTTATATTCATCTGATCACAATAAAAATAGTCGCCGTCGTCCTCCTCAACAACAAAGAAGAAAACTAAACAATCATAATAAAATGGGCTTCCACATTCCAAATCCAAGAAATATGCATGTCCCGCGTCCACAGGAGTTACGCGAGGCATTCCATTCAAGTCCAACGTCTGGATACTTACTCTTCGGTTGGGTATTATCAGGAGTGCTTGCCATTATCATCCCCGTGAGTAAATGGGTTGCAGAGCGTAACGACTACTACAATTATGCTGGCAAGTATAATCAGTATGAACAACAACAACGTCAATATGAAGAACAACAGAATGGTAACTATAATATGTATGGTAGTTTATGTAAATGGTATGATTTCAAGTGTCGTATCTCCATGGGAAGGTATCAACAACAGTATGGTAATAATGGTGAACAGAATGAACAGCAAGCAATGAAGCAATATTTGCCCAACTGGTTCTTCTTCTTTGGTGGACAGATGGAAGATGATGAGCGTCAACGTGAGGTAAGTTGCAATGTGTGGACATGATATGATACAAAGGTTGTGAAGTGCAATGGAAGCGCGGGTTCTCGTTCACATATACATCTCATACATATCTTTTATAATCAACATCATTAGGAGATGGGGTTGAGTGAAAATAACGGGAGCATGATCTTCGTTTACACATGTACTTTACTCATGTTCATTGGTTTATCCATCTATGGATTCACAGCCATGTACAAGGGCAAAGAACGTGGAGGAATTATCGCTGCTCTACTAATCATGGGACAATTCCTTCTAATGAATCTATTGACTACAGTCCAGGGTACAATCGAGACCGACAATCGTTTCTTCGAGGACAGTACTTATGGGTGGTATGGGCAATGGTCAGTTTTAGTTGCCTATACTGACTTCTGGTTAATGTTACACTGCTTCATCTTTGCTGGTTTACTTGGACTATTAAAGTGTTTAGATAAGAAGGCTGCACAGGATGTAAAGGATGAGAGTGCCATTTTGGAGATGGGCTACAGGAATGAAGATGAGGAAGCGTATCAAGCTGACCCAGTAGACCAACAGCGAGCTTGGACAGCAGAAGCAGAGAACCGTCATGCGTTGGAGTAGAGTGATAGATATATTGAGTGTCGTGTGGAAAGGGCTTTTACAAGATATTATGCAAGCTCGGTATTGTAAAGAAGAGCACTGTATAGAGAGTAGTTGGAATTCTATATGTGAGCAAGGGTTCATCTGGTTAGTGTTGTAGTTAGGTAAATAGTAACCACAGTGTGATCATATAATGCCTCTTTTCAAGTTTATTTATTTATATTACACACGATGATAAGTGTATACATACAAGAAAACAGGCTACAAGGAATAAGAACCAAGGGTCAGAAGGAGACATGCCTTGTCTCTTTGACTTGTCTTTCTGTTGTTCACTCATCGGTCGTCGTCTGTTTGTTTCCCCATCTACTTTGCATTCTTGATCAGAATGCTCTGCATCATCCGCAACTGCTACTGAAGGCAATTCACTCATCCAAAGAGATGATTTTATACTTGCTTGCTTGCCCATTAGACTTTTCCTCGCGGTTTGTGGTGCCGCAAAGAAATCACTCAGTGGTACCTTATTCATCCTTCGTGAACATGTATAGTCTGTATGTCCGACTTTAGAATTTGGCCCCAAGTCACCATGATTCATTGGTATTCTAACAAGCATATCATGTAGGTTTAACCGTTCCATTACTGCAACTGTTGTTTCGTCTATTGGCTTTAGCTTGTTTTCGCTACTTTTGGAATCCGATGTAAGTGTGACTGCATCGTCAACAAAATCTTTGATAACTTTGGAATAACGATCGATAACGCTTTGTCCGACATCAATATCGGAATGAGATGCATATGAGTTTTGGTTCTTTAGACTTGAACCGACACTGAAAACGTTTGGTACCTTAATCTCATCGGCCATTGTAAATGCCTGACATGTATCACTAATAAAGAGTATTTCATTATACCTCTTCATTTCGTGCATTTGAGAGAAGGCGTTTGCAATATCATTTGACATGAGCTCCTCCCCGTCTTGAAACTTGAAGAAGTTATCTCCGCCATGTCCAGTGAGATATACTAATACATTTGTATTTTGATCAATCTTTGGCCACGAACGTTTGCCACCTCCCGTCGTTCTAGTATTAGTACTACTTGCTTGTTCACCTGGTAAATGTCTACCCAACAATACACGCATAAATGCATCGACAGTCACATCAGTACCTGTATAATCAATCTCTACACCCTCCATTAAATCAATATTGTCAATACCCCGAGGAAAAATCTTACCACGATACTTATTCCTCATATTACATGGTATATCATCTGCTAACATTAGTATGATATTATCATCAGTCATACCGCCTCTTTTGAGCAAATGATATATGGATAATGCATTTGTAACATGTCGATAATTGAACCAATATCGTGAAGAAGAGACTATAACTGCAACATTTGATGTATGATTGCCTTGTATTAGCTGTTTGGAATTTGCTTTGAACTTGGGTAGTATTGTATTCCTTATTGTTGATTCATGATTCTTGTTGTGTAGTGACGATTTGTTGCGCCGTTGTGCTGCTTGTACTTGATTGATATCTAATATGATGAATAATAACACTAAGCATAATGCATCTAGTCTCCATACTGCAGAAGACATTATTAGGTACCGAGAGTAAACGTATTGAGGTTGCCTGTTACTCAATCTGAAAAAAGTTGCTGTTGTCAAGTTATCTCGACTCGTGAATATCTGATACCAATATAATCTAAAACCGACAAGAACTGACTATGGACAATAGTAACGAGGGTATATAATATCTAGGGGCATTCAATACCATCACTTAACCTCTCAATCCTCGGGTACATATTATAATTTGAGTTGATCTGAGGTTTGAGATTTGAGTTTTTAATTTTCAGTTTAGAGTTTGATATTAACCTTTAGCGACATAAGAGAGGATTTCACTGAGTGATTGAGATTAAGACCATCAGTATGAGTATATACCATACATGAGGTTTAAGTACATTCGTATTAAACTAGAATAGCTTTCAATTTGTAGTAGCCTGTGGCTCTTTGAGCGGCCGATACTTAGTGTTAAAGTACCTTAAATAAAAATAAGAATCTACCTGTTTCAAGTTGTCGTTGGCAAATCCAACTGAGCGAAGCGGCTTGATTATTGGCGTGTATCAAGGAGCGTATCAAGGAGGTTTATGTACAACAATAGTTAGGTAAAGAATACAAAGATTAGGTCTAAAATATTAACAGTAAAAAGTCGCGGAGTAACAGAGATAATCAATTACAAATTACTTACAAAAGATAAATAAATTATGGCAGAGGAAAATAAGTATCAAGGCCTAACAGCATTACATTATTGGTTATTTGATTTTCCACAGCTTGAATCATACCGTAATCAAGATGATAATAACAACGATGTATCAGTCGACAATATATTCACAGACTTTGACAATTTAGATATAGTTAATAAAATTATTAATATTGCTGAAGAAATTTGTGATTGTTATGCTGATGATGATGAGGCACCTACCTCTGCGGATGAGGCGTGGTCAATTATTCATAAATTAGTATGTGAGAAGGGATTATTAAGTACAAAAGATGGCGATGTTAATAATGATATTGATAAGGATTGTCAATATAATATTTTGTGTGCACTACTATGTCATGCAGTATCAGATAATTGTTCAAAGAAAAAGTCATATGTTAGTAAATTAATGTCAATGGGACGTCCAGATTTATTACAAGATATTATGGCAATTATTCAAGGTAATAATAGTGGTGGTAGTGATGTTGAAGATACAGGGGATTATTCAGCCTTTATGGAGGCGAGTTCAGCTAGTTTATCGGAAACATTTGATGAGTACGAAAGTGATAATAATATGGATGATACTGATATGAAGGGAAATAATAGTGAGGTTGATAACGGGGATGAGGAAGAAATGGTCTCTGATTCTCCTCAAGGGAAGAGGCTTTTTGAGGAGAGTAGGGATGACTCCTCTAGCATGGTGCATCATCAATCAACATCAACAGCAGGTAAAGACGGGGCTGAAGATGATCTTCGTGCCACAATTGCCAAACTTCAGCAAGAACTCAAGGCATCACGACAGCAGGAAGCAAATCTAGCAATTAAGAATGATGAAGATCAATCCAACCACAGGGCTGAGATGCTGCAAGTTGAGTCAAAACACTTGAAAACTATGAGAGATATTGAAGATAAGTACATTAGTGAAGTCTCTGAACAAAAGAGAGAGTTGGAGAATCTACGTGATTATAAACAGAGTGCCAAGGAGTTGAAGGAAGAAAACTCAAAACTTCGTGATGAGCTTGATGTTTTGGAATGTTCCAAGGAGAAGCTGTCATATACTGAAGAGCAGCTGCGCAAGTGTAGGGATAAGATTGAATTAATCGGTGATGCACATGATGCTCTCCAGCGTGAGGAGAAGGCGCATGCATCATCTGTGGATAAATGTCTTTCATTAGAAAATGAATTAGCGCAACTCAAACCACTCAAGAGACAACTTGAGGAGTATCGAGTTCGAGCAACAGATGCTGAGGTCGCACTAGCCGAGTGTCGCGAAGATTTGCGACGTATCAAGGAGAAGAGCTCTGGACTGGAAGGGGCCAATAGGGAGCTAAAGAGTCGAGCTGATATGCACCAAGCCGAGGCTGGTAACATGCAGAAGCAGTTACAAGAGGAAGGAGGCAAGTCGGATAAAGCAGGTATTGCAGTGGGCGTTGGTATGAGTGAACTCAACCCCGAGTTGATGGAGGAACTCAAAACATTGCGCAGTGAGTATGCTCGTCTTAAGGAGTTTGAATCGAAGAGAGAAGTTGATTCAGTACAGCGACTTGAAGAGAGCTGTGATGATGCAAAGAGGTTATCAGAAAGATTTAAGGAGCAATTCTTCCAAACAAAGTCTCAATTGGAAGACACACAACAATTACTTTCTGAGTCAGAAGCCAGGGAGACAAAGTTGAAGGAAGAAGTTGAGGACTTGACCAAGAAGTACAAGATATTAGGAAATGAGATGAAGGATGAGCGACTAAAGAGTCATAAGGCGGCACTAGACGCCGAACGAAGCTATCAAAATGAGAAGAAGAGTCTCATCGAAAAGGGACGTCAAGACTTGCAAGATCTGGAAGAGAAACTAACGGCCAAGATTGAGTCTGAACGTAATCATCACAAGGAAAAGATGGATAGGGCTGAGGCTCAGAGAAATGAAATTGAGAATAATCTATCCCAACAGCTCGCACAACTTCGTGAGCACTCATCCAAGACATTGCGATCGACGAAAGAGCAGGCACAGAAGGATATGGATGACTTGGAACAGAGCAAGCAAGCAGAAATTGAAAAGTTATTGAAGGATAGGCAAGATGAGATTGAAGCATTGACAACTAAAGGCAAGGGTATGATTCGTGAGTCAAGGAAGAAGTCAAAAGAGTTGGAACGTCAAATCAAAGAGGAATATGAGGTGAAGATTAGCTCACTCAAAGACGAGAACGAACAGTTGACGACTCTCCAGCAAGAGTATGAGCGAGTTGCTTCCAATAAGATTGAGAAACGAGATAAACAAATCCAATTGCTAGAGGCAAAGGGTCGTGAAGCTGCTAGAAGTAATGATGCGTTGGAAGACAAGGTGCGAAAAGCTGACAGGAAGAACAAGGAGCTTGGGTCAGACAATGACCGTCTACGCCGTCAGCTTGGCAGTCGAGGTCCGGGTGGTGCTTCTCAAGGTCAAGTGGATGAATTGACTGCAGTATGTAAATCGTTACAAGAAGAGAATCGACGTTTGAAGGAGATGAACCCTGATAGACACATGTTCTCCGCCACCAGGGATACAGCTCCTGAACCTAGCCCAGGAAGTGACAACGGTGGTCGTACTTCATTTAGCAAGAATACCCTCACCCAGTTCCGTGAGGAATATGAAGAGAAGATTGAACAACTGGAAGAAGAAAAGCGCGATCTTGTCTTGAAGAGTTCAGCTGCTGCTTCTGAAACTAGCAAAGCAGAACAGCGCTCGTGGAAACTTGAGGAGGAACTTACCAAGGTTAGGAGTGAGTTGACAACGGCAAAGCTGGCGTTGCAACGAAATGAGAGACGTACTGACTTCTCCGCCGGGTTGAGTTCCAGTAGTAAACGCTCCAGAGCTAAGGAGAACACGCCTAACAAGAAACGAAAGCACGACTTTACACCTAAATCGGTTGAACCAAGCTCTCAGAAGAAGATGGCGGCTGCAGTACCATCATTGATGGACCACCTTCAGCCTAAGAATGATGTAGATGGATCTGCACCATCTGAGTGTCAACAGTCTTGAGGTCGACTTTATCTTCATAGTTCTACCTTTATAATTCTAGTAAACTTTTCTGTCAATGAGATCACTGTGTGATGCTACTATCTGGGTTACCTTAAAAGGTAAAGACGAGGTTTCTCGATAAACTAAACATATTCTAAATTTATTTAAATAATACCATCGACCACATCAAATAATATACAAGTGCCAGTTTCTAAGCAGCAAGGATGATTTCGCTCTGATTAGCAGTGTTCTCCTTATCAACATCAATATTTACCACTGTCTTCTCGTTATCATAATTCATGTCATCGTCCCCATCTTCCACAATTTCAACCTTATTTGCCGTACCAAGTAGTTTCAATAGAGCAGGAGTCTTGGTAGCATGCTCTTCAATCTGTTTGAGTAGACATTCTCGAACAGCACTTGTTTCTGGCTCACCAAGAAGACATTGAGCCAGGATTAGACTACTATTCTTTCCGCTAAAGACTATTTCTAGTACCTTACTCATAAATATACCAACCTTGTCGGTGAATACAGCCGATTCAGAGTCTGCCTCAACAACAACCTTACGAGTAACATGAACGATTGTTGACATTACTGTCTTTAATAGGCTCTCATCACGCATGGAAATTATGGATGACATCGATTGAGAAATGAGATTCTCTTCGGTTGGACTTATATTTACATTTCGCATACTCATGAGGATCGTCTTGAACAAGGTTGCATCGCCATCGTTTCGGAGCTTAATTCCTGCAACATTAATTAACAATGGCAAAAGTACCTTCCTCACAACCTTTTCATTTGAACTCTCGACGAGTTTGCACAAATCAATAAATTGATTGGACACAAAAGAGTCATCAGTGTACCGAAGTTGCAACCATTCAGCGAAAATGCGTATGATAGAACTGATTGCTGTGACGGATAGAGCTTGATTATTGATGGAGTCTGCTTCAGTGGACATAAAGGACGAGTCGCCAATGTTTCCAAGTTGAGAAGAAGCTCGACTTGCCTTCTTCTTGGGACCTGCTGATATCGGAGATGATATGAGGGATATATCCGATAGGTCAAGATCTTTCAAGGTGTTATTCTCGTTGTCTTCTTGAGGAACCAGCTTGAGCAAACTTGGAGAGAGAGTGTCGGTTGACCAAGTAATCAAACTCTTTAGCTCAGGGCTGAGCTTAATCGGTACATCGCCCTTCATAGAATCATGATGGATGAGCAGTCGTCCATAGCACTCAATGGCAATACTACTGTTCATGATAAAATCAAGACTTGATTGAGAAGTAGATGGGTCTTCAATCATACGTTCAGCAGTGCTCTTGGCCATTAATAATGCCGATGATATGGCACTAAAAGAAGCTTCTGACTCCAATATAGACGTTCGTGCAGCCGCTGATGCAGGATACGATCCTTTTAGAACATGTCCAAGGATATTCAGGCACACATCAACTTTGAGTGAAGGTAGAGTTCCATCCTCATTTGTAGCCTTTTTACCCTTTTTACCTTTTGTCCTCTTTGACTTTCGTTTGGTACTGGAATTCAACTCTTCATCGCTTCCTCTCTCAAAGTAGAGCTTGATTGATGATGCAAGACATTGAGCAACATCTTCCGTCATACCCCAAGCACATAATAAAGAGAGCGAGGGGCTCAAGTTGGCCGTGATACGCTCGTCTTCTGGCATATCATTTGATTTAGATAGCTCATTGACAATATGAACGCGTAATCCCTCAATCTTGTTCTCGTCAATCTTTCCAGCACAGTTCAATATAGCAACACATGCACGGTAACACTCGTTGGCATCTTCTACATCATCACTGTCAAACTTGGCTTCAAAATGGCAATACACTTCTGTCAAGACATTTCCAGAGAATACCTCATCAAGCATTTCGGAACTGCCCTCGTTTTCGGCATCCTTGAGATCATCTTCGATCTAAACGGTCGAGTTGATGCAATGAATGTGAGAAAGACATATGATTGACAACAAACATCAAACAACCAAACACATTTGACATTAATAGACTTACAGATCCCCACAAGATGGATATGCTTTCAGCGATTGTTGCCATTTGAGCAGTATTGCTTGAATGATTCGGACGCTCGATTGACTCATACTCTGGCACAACTGCTGTTAGATTGCTAACATCTTCAAAATTTGCCTTCTTTTCTTCAATAATAAAGCAGCACAAACTCTTCATAAGAGCCGCAATCAACTTGGAGATTGAATTGACAGATAGTTGAGTAGGTGCATTGCGGTAGAATACAACTGCAGCTTGAGGGCTGTCTGTAAGGAGCCTCAAAGTTCGTGTAATGATATCAGACATTGTCTTCTTACTACCGGTGGGGAAGAAGGAGTTGCTTAACAAGTTAGACAGACCTACCGCAACTGCCCCTGTGGGGTTGTTATTTCCAAGTCCTTCATCGGCAAGCCGAGAAAGGAGATGATCGGCAGGTACGACGTGATAATACTTGATACCACGAAGTCTCTTTACAAAGAGGAGCATGTTTACAACGGCTAGACGAACCTTCTCTGTCTTGTCGTGGATTAGATTGCCAACATTGCTTAATAAGGGACGTAATACGGCATGACTCTTCTCTTCTTCGAGTAGAGTAGTCACAGCATTTACGGCAGCAGCTCGAACTGCTGAAGACGAGGCATCGGATGTATGCTTGCCAATGATTTGATCCAGCAATAAACGAATATCTTGACTTGGAATAGCAGCCCAAAACAGTGATAAAATCTTTGCGGTAGCAACACAACCTGCGACTCGACAACTCGGTATATCATCCTTCATTAATGATACCAACGCTTCAACACTCTTCTTGACACAAGCCGTTGTCCACTCGACAGACGCGTTCGGATCACGAAGAGGAAATGTGTCAGTTAATACCACTGATGCTTGAATTCGCACCTTTGAATTCGCCCCCGATAGTGCTCGCCAGAGTAGTGGCCCATACATACGATGCAACATACTCTCAACATCTGGATTCTTCTTATTGACATAAAACTTGTCTAGAACGACACGGACTGATTTAGCAGTGCTTGGTACTGCTGCATGAATAACCTGATACATGAAATCTTGTAATGCGTTCTCTTCGATAGATTGCTGAATTGCACCAATTTCCCCTTCCTCTTCTTCTTCATCATCATCAGTTACAATCTCAGTTGATGCTTTCCATGCATTGAAATATATATCGGCATAGGCATTCAATATACTTTTCTTAGCACCATTAATTTGTGCTCGAACAGCACGATGCAATTCAATTACCAGTGCAGTATCAACTTGAAATAAGTGTGTAATAAACTTTCGTCCCTCGACACTCTGGAGGAATAATGGATTACCAACAACACGTAATAGATGCAACTTGAGACTTTCAATACTTTCATCTTGAAAGTCTAATAAGTCAATAGCCTCTCGAATTGAATATAAACGCTTAACATCATTCTTCTGTGCATTATCATTCAAACTCTTCATCAATAAAAGAGGTATAAGTTGTGTTACCAATTGTTCCTTATCTTCAAAATTCCCATGCCAATATCTTTCACACATGCTAAAGATTGCCGACTGTGCCTGTGTGGCTACTTTAATACCCGAGGCTACTGGACCATGTTGTAATGGAAATAGTAAGTCATGCAATAATTCTGCTACCTCAAATACCTCGTCATCTAATGGTAATGATAAGGTAGAATTTGAGTAGATGTAAGAATACATATTGAACACAGCAACATATATCCACAATTCACTTACCCATCTTCTTCAAACCACCCCTACCATTCTTCTGTTTTGATAATATCCCCTCCAAATATGCATCAACTAATATAGCACAACATTTAATATATTGTATAGATAATGTAGACCCCGCATGTGAATCTTGAATAATATTACCATCAGTATCGGTATCGGGCATGTAACTCTCTTCTTCTGTAATTTTAGTTAATAATGGTAATACTGCCGTGAAGAGACGTCGGGCGCGTCCTTTATTGAACTGTGGAGATTTTACAACGTTAGTTATTGCCGTACGACGTTGGGTAATTGTTAAATTATCATCTTCATCTGTATTATTATTGTTTGTGTAGAAGAAACTCACTAGAGGACGGCAAGACAAAATCGATTCCTCGGCTGCCGCAAATAAATCGTTATGGTCAAAGGTTGGAATTGTTGTTACTTCGGAGGATTCATCCTCGGCAAATGATACGGCTTCCATCTTCTATTATAATACAATAGTATATTGAGTAACACCTTTTATCTTTGTAAACAATAATATAGTAATATAATATTACAATATATGTGCTATATCAGTTATTTATCCACCACCAGAGATAGATGATGATATAATCATAAAAATTCTATTTTTAACGGTATCTCGAGGCCTATAGTAAAACCAACTGCCACTTTTGTAGTTGTGAAGGTAGAGGGTTGTCAATTGTCAATAGGTAGGCTAGGCGGTTAATACGGAACTGGCGCCGTAATTGAGAAATAATATTATACCAGTATCATCATGCCGAAATCATTAAAGAGAGGAGCATCCGTTATCGAGCTATCAAACGATATCGATGATAACAACATTAAACCTGAAAGTATTACCAACATACAACCATTAAGAGATCTAGCAAAGAATTTTGATATTGATATCGAACCATACCTCGATGAATATCTCAAATTTACTAATCAATTAGATGAATGTAATAATGAAGAGGAAGAGGCAACGACTGCCCAATCGTTTGCTAATGCTGCGCTTAAGATTCAAAATTCTGTTGGAATGTAAGAAGTTTGTGTTTGGTGTTGTGTTTGATTGTGTGTATGTATTATAATGTTATATATGTCCTCATACATTGTCTGATGCATCCTTATTATCATATCTATTCTATCCACGCAGCTACAATCGCAAGGTAGACTTCCTCCATCAAAAAACATATGAGGTATTTAATGACTTTATCCAAACCATGATTGCACATGGTAAGAAGAAGAAGAAGAAACGTTCAACATCCACAACTAATGGTGGTGATAGTGCCATTGAAACATTCATGGAGTTTGATTCTGATATGGAATTCTTGTTATTAGATGATGTATTGCCTACTGATCAAAGTATTGGTAAAAATAAGATTAATTTAAGAGATGAGATTAAGGATAAGCGTAGTGGTAGGAATAGTATTCAAGGTAGTAATTCACAAGGAGGTATGAATGTTACAACAATGGGTGGTGTAAATAATAATGATGATACCATGACAACACCTCAAGATGTTACATTACTTTCATTGGGAGGTGTTATGAGTGCAACACGTATGATGGATCAAAATGGTACCTTTATGATTAGTAGACAATCACTTGATAAGGCTTCGCCAACTGCTCTATCGCGTATGTTAATGTCTAATCTACAGGGTGGTGGAACAGGTGTTGGAGTTGGTGGAGGTGATAATGTAGGTGAGGGTAATCTACGATTATTGGCTGGGATGTGTGATGTGGATGCCTCGGGAGCACTACTCATGCCAGGAACACGGGCATCTGTATTTGTTAATGGGGAAGCTCAACAAATGAATAACGAGGAAGATATACAAATCTTTCCTGGAGGATTATCACCTGGTCCAAGAGATGATGATAATGATTTTGGAGCAGCTAATGATAATACCTCATTCGGCGGCGGGGGTGATGATTGGGGAGGGGATGATAATGATGGACCGGGGTTTGAGTTTCATGATGAACACATGGAAGATCCAACAGCAGGAGGAGCTGGGGAAGAAGAGGACGAGGTAGTAGCCAACTCTGCTAACAGTGTAACTAAACCTTCTGTCGTCACCAAGACAAAGCCAGTGGTTCAAGATCCCTGGGCTGTCCTTGATAAAGATGAGCCATCAAAGGATAAGGTCGTGCCTCTTCGTATTGGAGTCACAACTCGTCTTCCTCATGATATGGATGATGGTGATCGTCCTTCTGCAGCTGTGACTGGTTCAAGAACAAGGACTAAGAAGGGATCGAAGAAGAAGAAGAGTGTATCCTCTCAGTCGGCAGCATATGATTATCAAAGCCGGCCTTTCCTTGCTGATATTACCTTCGATGAAGCCATGAAAGACTCGGATGATGAGAATGAAGACCAATTGAATAATAGTGATGCAACATTGCAAGCTGAAACGAGCCGTCATTTGAAGGTTTTGACAAATGGTGGTCTGATATTCGGAGAAGAATTCGCTTATGTTGCCAAGGCACATGCCAAGCACAGAGATTTAATGAGGAAACAACGACGGCTGCAACAACAGCAAGATGCGATTCAGGAAGAAGAGAAGGAGGCTGAAATGTATGATGACGACGAGCACGATGATTACGGGGGATTGGATTTTGGTGGCGGAGCTGATGATGATAGTTATGGGCAAGAAAATGGTCCACTTCATCGTAGCAATGTCGACTTCAGTGCAATCGATGACGTGTTCGGTGGAAGCGGGGGAGGATTTGATGATAACGACTTCGATGATAACTTTGCACACAACTCGGGAGGCACCTTTGAAGACCTTTGTCGCGCGCATCTACGAAAGTTTAATGAGAGTGCCAAGGCATATGCTGCCGAGACTGAGTTGACTAAACGAGTTGGAAAGTGGCAGAGTGGTCTTGCACCACTTCTTGAAGAGCAGGAGAAACGTCCTGAGTTTGATATCCATAGTTATGGTAAACAGATTCTTGAGAGAGTTGAGCGCAACCTAACATCTGTTCGTAAGCGAACGTCTACTGGTGACAAGAAGCCATCAAGCAGCCAGACGAATAATGAAGTTGGGTTCTCGACAATCATTGCATCGAAAGATTGTGAAGATTACGAGGTGTGTCGTCTTTTCCTCTCGACTCTCATGCTATGCAATTGTGGTAATATTGCAATGCATAATGGAGGAAATGGAGAAGTGGTTGAAACAATGGATTCTCTCAATATTGAGCTACTGGATGCGACTTTTCAACCACCAATGGAGAATACCGTCCATGCTAATACCAACCTTACCACCCATAACTAAACTACACCTTATCAGGATGACTAGTATTTTCAATGTTACTATTGGTAATAATAGTTTAGTACTGTTCTCAACATTTTATCTTTATATACTATATACTAGAAAGGAGTACAAAGTGCACACCACAAAAACAGTCCTCCGCTCAGTCTATCCCTTAGGCAAGATCATATCCCCAACTATTCCTCCAATTTTACTCACTCAATTAGAGAATTTGATAAAGCTTGCGATAAAAGCTCTTCATTTGTACCTTCAACGTCATCAACTTCTTCTCCACCAATATCCACACATCGACTAACATTCTCTGGATATGTCGCATGCCAGAATATTTCATCAAAGATAGGAATGAATGCTTGGTCATCATCTTTGTGGTCTTTCACCTCAGCATATGTAAGGTTGGCTCCATCAAGTGACTTCTTAACACGTCGGCTGTATGCCCTGAGATGATGATGACCCTTGACAATATCAAGAGTGTACAAGCGTACCCCCGGCTTTGTATTTACACTGATGGTATCATATATCTCCTTAACTTTCTTAATTTGTACCATATCAACTTCCCTGTGCTCACCAGTGTTGATATGAAAAAAGTCGACTGAATTAAATCCAAGTTCCTTCGCCTTGATTAGACAGTAATTGATCTTCTTATTCTCTTCCAAGATGGTATAATGGTTGTGGCAATGTTCGTTGAACTCGATGTAAATAATACCCTTAACACCATTTTCGTCGGTAACTTCAATCTTCAGTACAAACTTCCCCGATGTCTCCTCACACTCAGCTGATGAAACATCGATCACTTGGATCAAGTCGGGACGGAAGTTTGCATCGTGTTGAAGCATTATCTGGTCCCATGCTCCTACATTCATTCCTAAGTCGGCTAATGCTGTTACATTTGATGTTTCAACTCTATAAGACCTGACTTGTACCTATCACCCCTGTTAGCGGTACTTTTACCGTGATTTACGTCAGAAACCATCAAGACATTGATAAGGAGCGCACAGGCCATTATAGTAACATCTGCCTCACAATGATGATATTCACCTTTGCCATAAATGTTACGTTGACTGTGCATTGATTGTAGCACTACGTTCTCAATTACAGTACAAGCATCATTTCTGACCATTGGTGCTGTGGTAACAACAAGGTCACTACCATTAGCAGATGCAAACGAACCAGATCGAGATGGGCTAGACGACTGGAGAA
>Ga0075439_13877_pt1 | contig 20563 bp, 18 predicted proteins | sample MintriSingleCell_FD_74264 | JGI IMG/M metagenome (GOLD analysis project Ga0075439, IMG submission 74264) | Marine eukaryotic communities from Monterey Bay, USA to study complex ecological interactions - Minidiscus trioculatus JGI Plate_4_G5... | ecosystem: Environmental > Aquatic > Marine >... | reverse complement strand
GTGATATCGAGGCAGTAAATGGTGGATATAATACACAAGTATTATGTCAAGAATTTTTAAGAGGAAAAGAGTATGTAGTTGATCATGTATCATGTAATGGTATACATAAGACAATGATGGTATGGGTATATGACAAACGTCCAAGGAATGGTAGTCAATTTGTTTACTTTGGTATGTTACCGGTAGATCCGGAAAGTGACGAGGCTAAAGTGTTAATTCCTTATGTTAGGGGTGTTTTAGATGCTCTTGGTATGGCTCATGGTGTAAGTCTTTCTTTTGTTGTACCTTTTTATCTCTACGATTTTTATAATCACCTTTAGTGCCATTGGTTAATACGCCTAATTGTTCTGATAATAAATCTGCCATATCAACACCAGCCTCTCCTCCGGCTATACATCCTGAAATTGTATAATAGCTCTCTGTTCCGCCTTGTATTTCTTTACCTTTACTTATTGCATGATTGGATACTGCAAGTTTAATGTTGTCGATGAGATCTTGTGTTGACCATGGTTGTAAATCGTCAACTTGTGCAATGTAGGTTAAGTCACGACAGGATAGAGGTATGTGTGTTTTCATTTCGGGTGCAAATCCCTTTGTCCATATGCTGTTATATATTTGTATGTTGTTTTGTGTGTGTGTATTGAGATCGGTGAGTATACGAGGAAGATATAGATAGATTGCCGTACAACATTGCAATACAAATTGCAAAATACAAAAAGCAAGCAAAATATAATAATACTCACGCCATTAAAGGATAGCCACGCTTGGATATCTCCTGAGCGACCATACATCCTGTTGAATATGGATCGACAATTAATATCAATTGCTGTGAGGGATTCACCATTGTGCTCATATCTTGTGTCTATATTTGTTGTAGGAGGTATCTATTTGTGTCTATATTGCTTTGTTGCTATTGGTTTGTATTATCACTGACTCTATTGATTCGACATAGAGAGTATGTGTATAGTATGGAGATTCGATATGAGAGCAAAAGATATGTGTTAGAATATTTTCACAGAACAATAATTTGCAAATGCATATCGTCGCCAAGCAAGCAAGCACCGCCGGCCGCCGCCCGAGTAAAATTATATGCTACTCACCTTATCTCCTCTCAATCCATAAATTTATGAGCTCTATTGGTTGGTTGGAGTTGTGCTCTTGTCAAACGCCGTTTGTATTTGCATAGTGCGTGGAGTTGACAACTACAGCAAGCCATATTTTTTGCATGGAGCTCGCGAGACACCGTTAGCTCGCTAATCTGATACTTGAGTGGTTGCGACTTGGATGGCGGGGCAGCAGGTATAGGGGGCAGTAAATCAAAATCTACTGCCACTCGTGGCGGCTCCAAATAATTCTAATACTCTGACTCTGCATCGATCGTATCAATAAACATGAAGAAGACTCATATTATTACAACAGTATGAAGATATATATTCTAATTCTAGCTCTTTCTTTTGCATCTGATGCAAATGCAAACCGCATTCGAGGTACGAGTGCGACTAATAGTAGTCATACAACTCATAATGGTCAACAACAACAAGACAATAGTAATAGCCAGTATCAATCACAAGAGGAAGAGCTAGATGTTGTTTCTCGGTGTCTCTCATATGAAGATGCAGAGGAAGAAGATGATGACATAACCAACATGAACATAGCCTTATGTGAAGACTACTTCAGTTTGCAATGTAATACAGGCTTCACGAATGACTGTTCTACTCTTCTGACATTATATGTATCAAGTGACGGGAGGGAACCATCCTGGCCTAAATCTTATCATAAACAACTACGTGATTCTAAATCGCAAGTTAGTGAGGTTGCCCATGAGTGTAATATCTATACTGGGAAGAAACGGGGTCACTGTCTATCCTTCATGGCAATACAGAGTGGAGAGTGTTGCAATAACAAGTATTCGAAAGTATGTACCAAAATAAGAACCAAGTTGTTTCAATCATCCGAGGATGAAGGTGTAGTTTGTTCATCAGGTGAATCAAAGATAAGCGAATGGCGGTTTACTGGAGGGGATAGTAATCCATATGTACCTTGGTCACCGATGTAAGATGCCAAGGACTAATAACTGACAGGAAGTGTAGGTATAGATTCTGTAACATAATGTAACATAAACCCAAACTATCTCTATTCATTAACATTGCCTCCTGACGGTAAAGCGGCGGAGCCTTCTATATCACTTGCATCGCCTACCACTCTCAAAAGCAGTCCTTTGATCATATCCATTGTATCTACGAACTCTTAAACACATCACCAAACACATCGTCATCCTTAAACAGTCCCTCAGGCTTGACAAATGTAAGAGATACCTTACTCCCTCCCCTCTTCTTCCCTCCACCGCCACCTCCACTTCCACCCAATCGTTTCTTCTCCTGTTCAAATAACGACTTGTACGTATGTACAATAAAGTCTTCCATATCATACATTGGTGTAGTCTTATCATCTTCGGTACCCACACTCTTGGCCAATGTCGACACTGCCGGATGATAATGCTTCTCAAGTGCCGTTAATTCCCACAGTGATGATTCCAATGCACGTGTATGTATCAAATCATCATCAACATTCTCAACGAATACATCAGTTATTAATCCATCATCTTCATTCTTACCTTTACGATGGATTAAACATCCACATTCACCATGTTTACGTAATAAATTACTAACTAATGCCAAGACGAATAATGCACCACTTGGTGGACCATTCAATCCTAAGCGGCATAACTTTTTACAAAATGCTGCAACGACATATGCCGGTAACATACTATTACTTAATAAACTTTTACATAACAATCGTAAGAATCGTGTACGATATTTGGTATATAAGATACGTGGATGTAATAGTTTGTATAGTGAATTGTAATATTGTGGATATTCCAATTGATGATCAAGCATTAAAATGAAGAGTCCATGGAGGGATAGGATGGATGTTAAACTGTTTGTTGTACTGACATTACTACTTGATGATCCACCCGAAGACTCGACACCGCCCTGAAACACCCGAGTAAAGTATTCAGCAAATCGTAATGGACTAGGACATACCTTTAATATATAATTACTCAAATGGGTTAGGACCAACTTTTGAGTTCGGACTGGTATATTTGGTAATCGTAGTACAGACAACCATGCCTCTTGTAATGCATTACGATGTTTATAGGATTGTTGCCATGCTATTAATTTTGATTTTTTGATACGTTTGTTCGTGTTGGAGGTACGACTCTTCTTGCGTTTGTTAGTAGACGTTTCATCATCATCGGTGGATTCTTCATCCCCACTTGACTCTGATTCTTCTGAATCTTCCTCTTTATACTCCTCTCCTCCGATAATCTCAACACCCGACGAAGGCAAAACAGGCGGTACAAATAAATATCTCGACATATCCTCTTCCAACTCAGACTGTGTATCCTTGGTTGGTACATAATCCATTAATAGTAATAAGCGGCATATATTCTCGGCTACTAAACCCACTTTTCTTTCAGCATTGGCTATCAAGACTGCATTATTACTACCTTGAACATCACCCTTGCCCTCCTCGCCAGTATCACCACCCTCATCCTCACCCTTACCACCGCCAACCTCATCAACATTTTCCTTAGCCAACTTCCTCAAACGTTCTAACCCACTAATCAACTCCAATACAATACTAACAATACCCTTGTATGTAAAATATTGCACGTCGTAATATTGTGATATTAATTCAGAATGGAGTTGTGTTAGTTGTGCTTCTGATGTTGTTAATAGTTGTTCAGTATCCTCATTGTTGTTAACGTCAGATGGTGTAAGGGACGAGAGGGAATCTAAACAGGTACGTGATTTGAATATAGATGCTAATAATTTGTTTAGTAACCGTTCTGATACCATCTTATTATTACCACTGCCACTGCCGTTCTTATCATCAGAATAGTTGTCAGAAAGACCGGTAATTGGCACAGGAGATGAGGCTAAGACACCACAATATGTACGTAGTGATGTGCAAGCATTAATACCTTCATTGTTATTGCTAGTAGCTGTTATTGTAGTGGAAGCGATGTCATCTAGTAAATGTGTAGTGTAGAGTGAATGCTGTTTAGTTAGCCAATTATTCCATTGTGACTTTGCCTCGATATTACTTTCTCCCTTGTTGTTGTTGCTGATGTTGGTAGAGCTAGCAGCTGTAGAGCTACCACTTGAGGAAGATAAAGTAAACTCATCCCTCGCAATTAATTCACTAAATATCTTACGTAACTTATCTAATCTTATTGCATCTTCTCTATTTATATCTCTAACATCAACCTCCCTTCCCCCATCACGTGCATTGCTGTTATGTTGTTGTTTGTGTAGTTTCTTCCTCTTCTTTTTACTTTTGTTTAATTGAGATAATAGTGTTTTAATCTCTTTAGCTGTTTCAGCTGACGATGATGATGGTGTAGTTGTAGAGGAGGAGGATGGTACTGCTGTCATGTTGTGTTTTGCTTTGTTGATAAGGACGTGTATTATATCGTTCTGTAAAGAGTAAAAGAGGGGATGGTATCCTTAATACTCGTTGAGTAACAAAATGCTTCAGTCTTATTTCTGTGTACAAATGTACTAATAAAAGTAAAGATATCCTTTCAATGTCGTTTGATCGCATAAATAAATGAAGACATTCTCTGCCCGAATTGTAATCGCGTGTCGAAAATGGTTGGTTTGAGGGTTTTGTTACGCAATCAAAGATGATGATACATAAGAGTTATAGGTATGATAAACCTCTGCTTATAGCGTCTATTAATCATGGATCAAACTACAACCACAGCTATCCAACAACATCCTCCTTCAAATGCAAAGCAAGGGTTTCGTTTTCACAAATCTGGCAACATCTCACCGATACCACCTTCATCTTCTCACAATCAATCATCATCATCATCTACTACTCATCAACTATCACGAAGCAACAGTAATAGTGGTGGTGATACATCACCTGGCCTGGGGGAAGCGAGACAATTGCAACTACCATCAAACATAGATCACAAACTATATCAAATAATAAAACGTATAACTAGTAATACTCCCTCGTTACTGGTTTGTTCCTCTGGTAAGTCGCATATATACTCTTTTGCTGCAAGTATACTATTTATATAAATCTCACCTATATATATGTCGCTCTTGTATCTCATCTACACCCTACTCTCTCTCTCGTACTATATTTATACAACGTAAATAATAATAGCCAAGGCAGCAACACGTAAATCAAACACAAACGCAATAACATCCCTCATATTAGAAAAACATCGTGAATATCAACGTAAGGAAATTAATAGTTTGAAGAGTAGTGTTGATAAGATTTTATTATTGTTGGGTGCTCCTAATAGTAGTAGTGGTGGCGCTAATAAAACAGGTGGAGGTAATAGGGAAGGGAATAGGGAAGGAAGTGGTGGGGCTAAGAAGAGGAGAGCATCAATACCAATAGGCGGTGGATCTAATATCAACAACGCATCAGCTACTGTCGAGAAGAAACAACGATTGATAGTAGAAGAAGAGGATAGCACATCAACGCCTGAGACCGGCGGCCGAGGAGAGAGTAGCCAAGAAGTTAGTGAGTCGAACGAACCTCAGCAGCTAGTACGGTCAAACTCAACAGGAAGTGGAGGAGGGGGAATGTTGAATGCAAGTTTACGTAATCGGTATAAGGATGTACAGCGTGAGCGTGAGGAGAACGAGGCTTGTGAGAAGAATACGAATGAGAGTAATACTCAGACTATGAATGGAGACGAAGACGGTAAAGTAGGAGGCAAAGAAGAAGAAGTCGGGAAAGAGACGGCTAACGCATTGAGTGTTGGCAATGTAGCCTCTGGCTCTACTTCTACATCAACTACAGCCGCAGCAACCAATACTACATTAACAACAACGACATCATCAACACCAAAGAAGAAGAAAAAGACAAAGAAGACACCATCATCCAAATCGTCTTCCAATAATCCAAATAACTTTCAATTACAGCAACAACAAGATGGCAACAATCCATTTACAACTTCATCATCAATAACAACACTACTACAACCAACACCACGCCCCTCCGAACGATATTCAAACCTAGGTGGTATTTCCTCCCTATTACAACAATTACGTGAATTAATTGAATACCCGTTATCACATCCTGAACTCTTCATTCATTTAGGAGTGGAACCACCTCGGGGAGTATTATTACGTGGTCCACCCGGATGTGGTAAGACACACTTAGCCAAGGCTATAGCAGGTGAACTAAACGTGAATTACTTTCAAGTCTCCGCACCAGAATTAGTCGGCGGAGTCAGTGGCGAAAGTGAAGCACGTGTCCGAACACTATTCGAAAGTGCAAGTAATTACGCCCCCTCAATTATATTTATTGATGAAATTGATGCTATTGCACCTAAACGTGGCTCCTCCGATAATGGTGGTGGTAAATCAATGGAAAAACGTATAGTAGCACAATTATTAACAAGTATGGATACATTACACCCTTCCAAGAATCGTAATTCAAGTGCAGTAATGGTATTAGGTGCAACAAATAGACCAGATGCAATGGATTCAGCCTTAAGACGTGCAGGACGATTTGATCGTGAGATTGTATTAGGTGCACCTGATGAAAAGGCACGAGAGGGGATATTACGTGTAATGACGAAAGAAATGAAGGTGGATGATAATGACTTGAATTATAAGTTATTGGCTAAGAAAACTCCAGGATTTGTTGGTGCCGATGTTAGAAGTTTGACCAAGGAGGCTGCAGTGATTGCTATTAATCGTATCTTTTGTTTGGATTTGTTGTCTGGTAGTGGTAGTGGTGCAAGTGGTGAGGATAAGAAGAAGAACGAAACGGAGTGTACTGATGATATGGAGACTAATGATGATAAGGAGGATGTTGCTAGTGCCAGCGGCGAAGATGTAAAAGACACCTCATCAACAAGTAACAATAATGATATACAATCCATCACACCACTAACACCAACTCAACTCCAGCCATTATACGTCACCATGCAAGATTTCCTATCGGCAATACCAAATGTACAACCATCATCGAAACGTGAGGGATTCGCCACAGTACCAGACGTGGCATGGAGTGACATAGGTGCCTTAGCCAATATACGAGAGGAATTAACATTAAGTGTATTAGAACCAATTAGTCATCCAGAACGATTTGAGGCATTGGGATTACCATTACCCGCGGGCGTTTTGCTATACGGACCACCGGGTTGTGGTAAGACACTACTTGCCAAGGCAATTGCAAATGAGTCAGGTGCCAACTTTATATCTGTCAAGGGTCCCGAGTTACTTGATAAGTATGTTGGTGAATCGGAACGTGCTGTACGTGTCGTATTCGAACGAGCACGGAGTTCAAGTCCATGTATTATATTCTTTGATGAGTTGGATTCACTCTGTCCGAAGCGTGGTAGTGATAGTGGTGGCGGTGGGGGTGTTAGTGAACGTGTAGTGAATCAATTGTTAACTGAGATGGATGGATTGGACAGTCGGAGGAGTGTGTTTGTTATTGCCGCTACAAATCGTCCAGAGGTGAGTATATTGTTTGTATTTATGGAGTTGTCATCTTGGCACTTGAGTGTCATTCCATTTCTCACATCTTTGTATCCCTCCTCTTACGCGACCGACAGTTAATTGATCCAGCCATGCTACGACCTGGTCGTTTAGACAAGCTGTTGTATGTCCCACTCCCTTCACCAGATGATCGACATTCTATCCTTTGTGCTCTTAGCAAGACTGTCAAGCTTGGTTCTGATGTTGACTTGCATGCCATCGCCCATAATCCACACGCTTCTGGATTCAGTGGTGCTGATTGTGCTGCACTGTTGAGAGAAGCAGGTCTGGCAGTCCTTCGTGATGGCGTACTTAGTCGGACTAAGAAGTCAGGCACTGCTAGTGATACTAGTATGGATGATAACGATAATGATAACAAGAAAGAGGAGGCAGCGGCACCATTACAAATCACTGCACATCACTTTCAATATGCATTTGAGCATGTCTTACCATCTGTTTCGAAGAAAGATCAAGCTCGTTACGATAAACTTAGAGATAGAATGGCCAGGGCTAGAACAAGAGGAGGTGCTGGTGCTCCTTCTGAGAGTGGTGGTAAAGGTGATGCTAGTGATGTAGAAGGCTCGGCCGCTTTACCATCAAGAGACAATGATAATGAATAATAGAGATAGTTTATGTCATTATGTTATGGATTTTATGTCCCTTACTTTCCCATATCTCAATATGTACAGGATACCCCATCATAGACATCTTCATAATTCTCTCTGCACGTATCATGGACGGCCCGACTTGCCCAGAAGACTGACAGAATTGATATCGACACACTAGCAACCTGATTAATTACTACCAAGGTTTGTATCTGAACCTCGATATATCTCTTTGTTAGTTTTGTATCGTTTCTCATAATCAGTGGAGTGAAGAGCTGGATGTAATAGAAGCATCCCGTATAAACTACTCCAATAATATACGTTCCGATAATACCAATGGGAGGGAAGTATCCATGCAGACCAAGTAATAATGTGGTCAACAAAGCCAATATAACTATCATTGGCACCCAAAGAACCAACCGATTGGCTTGTGAAAGTCGAGGAATCAGCCCGGCAAGAGAACCAATCAAAAATACAAATATGTGTGTCGCCAATATAATGTTGTTGGCCGTCGATTTAGTAGGCTCAAGGTTAGCATATGAACTACTTGAGGAATAAAAGTATTGCTGTACAGACTCCAGATAGAAATAATGCAGAGCAAAGGCGAGTGAATACACTAACCAATAAGCCCATACAATCTCCCTACATGCACCCACTAATGAAACAGGTGTCTTCTCATCCTTGTTGGAGTTGTCTTCGGTATTGATACTGCTACCCGTGACCGTTTGTTTAAATGTTGACCGATCAATAAGAAGAAAGAAGATGATGCAAAGTATTAATGGTACACAAATTACCACGCCATACAACTCGTTTATTGACATGCCAATGGCTGAACCGAGTTCGATTAAGGCAATCCCCAAGATGGGGGATCCACTGAACCCGAATTGATAAGCTCTTGTTACTGCATGAGGCTTGTATGATGTCAATGGCAGAACAGTTGCCAGCATACCAATAAACCCAACTGTTAGGATTGCAAGTCCTGCTACACTTGCAGGATATGGCAGCAGCCATGACAAAAGCAAGCCTATTAGTTGGGTCAATGCACATAAAACAATCCTTATCTCTGCGGAGAAGCGTTTAAATAGCAAGGTGGCAGCCCCTAACGCACCAATCAATCCACCCACACTTGCACTTAACATCATAGCAGCCGGATTGTTATTAAAGGTACTTATTATTGTTGCGGAGAAGAAGTAACCCGGAAGTGCATCAGCGAGCAAACCAAAGATGAAGAATCCAATGATGTCTCTCCATTGGGCCTTGACATTGACAAGAGTCTCCCCAGTATCTGCATTATTGTCTTCTTCTTCATTTTTATTATTGTGTTTGTTATTGTTGATATTAGTACTCGCCGCCTCTACTTCTACGTCTACATTGTCAATGTCATCATCTAATAAAGAGGTATGCAGCATATCATCGTTATCAAGTAGGCAGCTCATGTTCATGTATTAAAATGTACTCGGTAATGAAAATAAATGTATGATTGTAGTATTAGGTTGTATGTGTTATGTATGTGGCAGTAGATGGCGGGTATGATAAAGAATAGCTTCATGTCTCATCAAGATATCTAAATTCTAAACAAACTTCAACCGGCCGGCCGGTATTATTCTTTGACTGGTATCTCTTACATTTTTTATATGATTTGTTCATTTGTTATTACCTCTAGCTAAAATATCGATATTGTCGTTAATAGTGGAGATGGTATGCAATCAGTACATAGGCTAATTCAGTTTTTAACGTTCTTTCGAATGATGGTACTCTCGTGATTCACAATATGATATTTAATGATTTATAAAGAGGGTATCCTTGTCACATGATTATTTGAATTTGAGGTTGAGGTCGGTGAGATAAGCATACACTGAGTATTACAAAAACCAATAGATGACTGACTCGTCAGTGTCATCCTTCTCTTCGACATCATTATCAGAAGATGATAGACGATCTATTAGACGGAAAAGAAAGAAGAAGAGAAGACATAGTGATGATAGGAAGAGGCACATCAATACAAAAACATCAACATCACTAACTCCTGCTATTGCAGCACCATCTGATTGGGAACAACTTCGTGCCCATTTTCAGTTTGTATTGCCAACTGATGATAATAATGACGATACCAATAACAATCATAAGTATGGATCGAATTGGCAAGAGAGAATGGTGCAAAACTATCATGCACACCTTTATAAAGAATATGTACTAGCAGACTTATCTCGTGTATTAAATATTGGCAAGATTGGATTACGTTGGCGTACCGAGAAGGAAGTTGCAGATGGACGAGGGTTTAGATGTTGTGGCAATTTAATGTGCAATAAAGGTAGTTCTTCATCCAACAATACAGCAACGGCATCAAACAAGGATAATGCTCAAGATCGGGAGGCATATGCATCAGCTGTAAAGAGACACATGGGCATTGCAATTCCAGAAAATGGAGGAAAGGTACCGCTGGGTGTACTGTTACCAACAGAAAGTACCGCCTCTGATGCATTAGAGGTATATTTGCAATCCTGTGCAGATGAACAACAACAAATGATGAATCAAATGCAACATTATGAACATAAGAAGAAGAAAAAGAAACATTTCCATGATCACAAATCAAAGAAGCCCAAACGGAAGCATCAGAATTATGACTATTCTCTCAAAGAACAGGAAAATAATGAGCTAGCACGGTTAGAATCGCTTCCGTATGGGATAGGATTGCATGATTATGAAGTAGATTTCGTATATGTTGAACAACAAATGAAGAAGAGAGAGCTGGTGAAAGTTAGACTCTGCTTAAGATGTGCACCATTGCTATTCATTGCCAAAATGAATGAAAAGGGAAGTAGTAGTGATAAGAAAGCACCGGCAGTGAAGGCACGGGAGGCAAGAGAGCTGGCTGCTAGGAATCATGCATCGAGTATGACAAATGCAAACCAGTCAATCGATAGTAGTATAACTTAGAGATTGACTAGTCAATATGAATGTATGTTTATGTACTATTACTTATACTTTCTATCAATAACTCGGGCTAGAAGACCTCTTGCATGAAGCATTCTCATCTTCCTCGTCAGCCGCTAAGATTTTCTTATCGTCATCATCAAGATTACCATCCTCCTCCTTAACAGGAGCAGCAGCCATTTCCGTATCCTCGATTTCTTGCTTATCATTCTTGGCCTTTGCAACACTTGGGCTAGATGATCTGCAGTCAACAATCACATCAATTTGGTCATCATCTTCCAATTTCAATGTAAGAGGAGTTGCATTGTAGTCGTCAATCCTTTCTCCGTCCAAATAGAAGACCAGGTTCGATAGATATACATCTTCTCTGTCTGCGTATTCTTGAAAGAGTCTCTCTACCCGAGTTCTCTTCTTCACCTTGAACATTGACTCATTATTAGTATCCATGTCTCGGATTCGAATAGTAATTGGTAATGATCCAATATCAACAACCTTGATAATGCAGCCGTCACATAATCCCAAAGTCATCGGAGTGTGAATAAGATTTTTGATCATCTCGTCTTTGAAGTAAAACTCAAGCCTAGATAAATCGATTCCTCGATGCTCTGCATACTCTTGAAACATTTCAGAAAGTAGAGTTGATCGCTTGTTCACAAACCAATCCATCCCGTTCTCTGATTCGTCCTGCATTAATACTTTGATTATATCTTTATTTACTTCCACTTTAATTGTATCGCCATCATTCAATTCTAGCATGGGCAGAGTTGCATCATGATTCACGATCTTTCTGCCACCAAAAAAGAAGTTGTATAGGTAGACTCCACCTTCGGCTTCTTCTGCATCAGCATAAGTTTCAAGAACTTCAGAGATTGGAGTCGTTTCAGTTTTATTTACATAAATGTCTCTTCCCTTCCCTGATTCTTCTCGGATTTTAATAGTAATTGGTACCCGATAATCCTCATCGTCTTCATTTCCTTTGTATCCTTGTTGCATCACATCATACAACCAACTAATTGATACTTGATGCACTGACTCGGATGCCTTGTTGCAGTCAGAGTTTTGATGATGTGCAACCAAATGTGTATTTTCATTAGAGACACTTTCAGCATATGTACCACCAAGCTTTTCAATCCATAAAATAATACCCTGCTGCTCAACGCCCGTGAATCCTGTTACTGAGATGACCAATTTATCCAAAGGAAAAGTCTGTACTGACCACTCCTGTGGATTGAATAACAACGGATAATCGTCGGGGGAGCATTTTTCGTTAGTATCTACACATGCCTTTGCCCATATAGAATTGGCTAACGAGCCAATCGCATTATTTATCTTTGCAAAATCTAACAGTAGTGGGCAATTGTTGCAGTATGCCTTTGCCTGTTGCGCAGTCTTATCCGTCACAATGTATACAAGTCTTGGTAAATCACTTTGAATGTCCTCGTCGTCCTTTCTCATATTCTTAACTAACTGATTATTCAATACCATTCCCCCATTTTGTGTAAGGAAATCATTATCTTGGAACCACTCATCATTATTATTATTTGGGATAACAAACATTATGTCCTTGTAAAAGACTGATGCCCTTGGTCCTCGTTCAATTGTATCACCCCACACATCTAATGGTAATTTACCCGTAGTAACTGTTTCTAACAAGTGATTCAAGGTGGTAAACTTTACCTTCATTTCCTCTCCGGTATCAAACTCCTCTTCTTCAAGTTTAGTTAGTAATTTCTTCCATTCATTCTCTGCCCCACCTCTCTTGTGATCTACTACTATCAATGTGACGCCCTCATTGTGAGAATGTTGTATTTCTTCATTCCACCAAGTTTTGAATTGTTCATACTCTCTTTATAGTATGAAGAAGACGAGGGTTAGATGGTTCATGTGAAAAATAGTTGAGATGATATGTGAAATTTACATAATATAACATATTGATGTACTAACCTCGGAGCATGTTGGTATATAGGCAACTTCAATATGACCTGATTCTCCTTAATTTCTCTCCATTTCCTACGGTCTGAACATATTGCATAGTTCTCACTCATGTAGTCAGACTGATCATAATCAACAATGGTGCCAATTCTATACCCTTTCAATGATTTCATTTTTGTCGGTAAATTTATGGGTTTTCGTATACACTAGATATGATTATATATAACACAAGAATCTCTCTACCACTATCTGACTATCCGGCCGGTTGTTATATTGCTTATATTAAGCTTCAAACACCAATATATTATGTTCAACAAACAATTCATATCACAAACAAAAAAAACTTGAATCCCGACTTTCACCTAAATTATTTAGGTGAAAACCTTATATAAACTGTTGTACTAGAGATTTTTTATGGCGCCAAATACAATATTTATCTAGGAGAGGGTAAGGGTTCGATGGACTCTAGTCTGTGGGTAAAATTTGTTGACGATGTTATTCTGCCATGCTATCCCAACATTTCCAAGACTGTCGAGCGTTGCTCAATCACTGGCAAGATTCTTAAAGGCCCAGTCATACTGAAGACTGATGCTGGTCCTGGTCGTTTGGCAACTGATGCAGAGAACTGGGAGTTCCGACGAAGGTGGAACGAGAAGGGTCTTTTTATTCTACTCGGTCTACCCAACGGCACCTCCGCCACTCAGGAGATGGATCAAGCTTACGAGGAGTACCAGAAGAGTACATTACGAGTTGCAAGTAAGAAGATGAATGCACGTGTCAAGGCTCGTAAGGCAGCAGCAGCAGCAGCTGACGATCAACCGGCAACGGAGGAAGATCTTGATGAGTTTGTTCACGAAGAGGGTAGTCCCGATGATGAAGAGGAGGACGAGGATGAGTATTACATGACTCACAAAGGCAGTGTATGCAATGTGACTCTTGGTAATGATGATCTTGCTCACATGGTCAATGGATATCCTGGTGATAGTCTCGACAACCGTCCTTTTGATAAGACATTCACCAAGGAGAACATCATCAGCTGGTGGAAGGCAGTCGGTTATATGCCGATGACTCGTAATGCGCTGCATGATCCGAAGGTAAGATGGGAGTGGGGAGAAGGTGGTGCTCCGGAGGAGGCAAGTGAGAGGATGGAGTTGTTGTTGAAGGAGTACAAGGAGGGGGGTAAGAAGCTCACTGATATGGGTTTCAATGGGGATGTGTTAGACTTGGAGCCGGTTAGAGTTGAAGAAGCCGAACCTTTGGCCGGGCAGGAAGAGCGGGTGCAGGCGATCATTAATGGGAATACAATGAGCAAGGCTGGAAGGTTGAATAAGATTGGTATTAAGATAGCAAACTGTGATGATATGTTAGAGGCTAAGAGGAGGATGGACGAGGCAGCAAAGAAGAAGAAAGAGAATGGGGAGAGAGATAAGAGATATAAGAATGAGCAAGATGATTATAAGGCGACGAAGTTGTTTGAGCTGTGGAAGAAGAATGGCAGACCTATGCAAGGTAATAAGCCCAAGTTAGGTTCCGAGACAGCTAAAGCTATATTGAAAGTGTTGCTTCCTCTTATTGCTCCGGAGGAGAGGATGTCACAGCATAAGAATATGGGGCCACAGATTGATCGACTTTTGGCAATTCAGGGCGGAACAACTTGGGAGGATGAGATGGATGCTTTTGCCGCTAAGGTAGCAGAGAAGTATGGTAGGCCAGCAGAAGTGGGAATGACAGGAAGTTTATTTACTGTTACAAACCCTGAGTCGAGTGTTATGGAATAATAGTGACGTGTAGATGTGTTTTATGTTGGATAAAGTAGTTTTCAACCCTTAATTTTTGAGTGAGGATACCGTATCCCAGTACATTTCTACGTAAATTCCTACGGAAGGATACCGCTGTCCAAACTTTTTACAACTGAGTATTGCCACATCAGGCAACTATGATACCTATATCTCCACTATAACTCAATATCAATCCAAATCCTTTTATAAACATTCAAATGGGTGCATTACCTACAACTTTGGCTAGTTAGACCATATCCATAACCTATTTACTCATAGATATAGAGTTTTTGTCCAAACTTATTACAACTGCTGGTACTAATTAATAGAAGACTGGATTGTTTTTAGAAATCAAATTGCGATTTAGCGCCCAGCTTTTAGCCTTCAGTTATACACAAATTCAACAGTCAACAACCTTTCAATACTTACTGCAATAACTGCTGTCAACCGTCACAAATAAGTGTTTGGTATTATAAATATAACGCCAACCAATACCCAGCTATACCAAGATATACTTGGGATATACTAAAAGATAAATAAGCACTGTTTGGTATTTATATAACCGATACTTGGGATACTAAAAGATACATAATAATCAAAATGTCCGCATCTTGGAACCCTTCAGCATCATCAGGAGGTTTAGGGGATTCTCTTGGCAACCTCTTTTCCACAACTGGAAATAACAATAATACAAATCAAGATAACAATGGAGATGATATAGAATCTCAATCATTAATGGGCGGTGTTAATGTTAGTTTAGCATCCATGCGTTCATCACTTGAATCACAACTACCCCAACGAGTTATGGGTATGAATTATCAACAGCGATTTCAAGTATTCTGTATATGTCTACTCCTATCAGCTGTATTCTTTGCATTAGGTTTCTTCGTGGGTATACCAATGTTAACAATTCGACCACAAAAGTTTGCATTAAGTTTTACCTGTGGTAGTATAACATTCATGAGTTCATTCGCTATATTAAAGGGTCCGTATGAACATTTACAAAGTATGATAGCCTATGATAGGATACATTTTACTATTTTGTATGTTGGTAGTATGTTAATGACATTGTATTTAACATTTACTGTTGGTGGAGCGCAGGGGTATATATTGGTTTTGGCGGCTAGTGCATTGCAATTGATGGCGTTGATGTGGTACCTTGTTACTTTCCTGCCAGGGTAAGTTATGTGTGTATGATTGGTATTAGTTTAATTTGTTTAAGTTGTAGTGTATCTCAAATTGTGCATATCTATTTTACAGGGGAGCTATGGGTATGAAGATGTTAACACAAGCACTATGGACATTACTCAAGCCTGTGGTTGTGGGCTGTGCAAGGGTGCAGGCAATCTGTATACAGCGGTGCGTAACTTGGTATGCTAGTAGATTTACTTCTTCTTCGGAATAGCCACACCATTAGATGTTTCCATTGTGCCATGTTTGTGGTGAGATTTCATACTCGACATATTCTTATTGAACTTCTTTTTGTTTATGTTCTGATCATTCTCTGCATTCTACAATCCCTTATAGATGTAAGCATGTAATCTTTCGAAGAATAAGGAGAGGCGATTAACAAGTCCTAGTAACAAGTCACACACGGGGAAGGATAATGAATGGGAATGAGACAGAAGTATATAATGGTACAATTTAATATTATGCTACCCTACCAAATATCTCCGTGTATATTGCAATCATTGTGCTGATATATTGATGTATTCCTAATAGTAACGTTTTTCACGAGCAACAGCAGCTTTATCCCTCTGATCACTTTTGATTTCACTTAGGTATGCTTGATATGATCGTAATGCTTTTGTGTAGTCTTCTTTAGTTGCATATCCATCTGAGTATAACTCTTTAATAATCTCCAATGATTTACTACTTCCACTCCGTACTGCAATCATCCAGTGATTCAGTGCTCTCTTCATATTGCCTGCATCAATCTCACTAATGCCAAGATTGAACCTTGCTGATGTGCTACCTCTAATAGCAGCTAGTTCATAATAATAAATGGCTTTCTTTTCGTCGACTTCCACACCTCCGCCATCATGTGCATAACCAATTTTGGAATAAGCATCCGCATGACCTAGTTCTGCTGCTCGATGGAATAGTTCTAATGCCTTGGTATGATCTTGTGCCAATCCACAAATGCCATCACGATAGTAAATCCCCATGCGATAAATTGCCATTGGATCATTCGCCTCCGTTCTTTCCTTTATCCTTTTAATCATCTCCTCTGTTGTACTTGGGTATTCAGTTCTACAAAAAGCACACTTTTCATTATCAACTTCATTGCCTAGGTGATCAAATACGGGTGCATAACAGCATCCACTACAAATAACTTTTCCACAACATGGCATATATGTGCACCCTGTGTTCAATGTTGGCAACTTTATCAAACATATCGGACAATCTTCTTCTGGTGGAGGTTGTTTAAAAAGTTCTTCGTCACTAATCTTCTTCTTAGTAACATCAAGTTTGCAGTCCTCAAGATTATCACACAAGCCATTTATTTTTGTATCCGACATCTCTTATATCTCTGTAGACTAATAACTAATTGTAGTATTGCGATATGTGTCTTTATGTATTTGCAATACCACGTTGCAAATTTCAATTACTACCAATAACAGTGTAATACCTCCCCAGATGCAATCATCATTTTTGCATTAGATAACTACTTCTTTGGAGCTGATCGCACACAAGTTATGTTGATGCACCTTAACTCAGTCTTGTGTTTGCTGATATAACGCACCTCAAGAAAATCAATGACAGGCCAATTCTATGCGCATACTATTATAGAACATAAACCTATGTTGACTACTACTAACACAGCGAGATACACGCTCTTCTCCACACTTACTCAAGTTAGGAGAGTGCCGATAATATTCATGGCGAGCAAACGTATTATTAAGTTGAATGAGGGAGGCACAAGCGTAGCAGATGGCGTGCAAACCTAATGTATGCAATGGAGACGGCAGCAGATCATAAAGTGGCAGTGAAAACGGAAGATGATGATACGGATATAGAATGGAAGGATGTAGTAGACAGTGCACGCAGGCTCCAATCTTCAAAAGTTAAGGAGGAGAAAAGTGATGGCTCATCGAGTAAGTGTTAGTGTTTGTGTCAATGTTATCTTGTGTATTACATGTGTACTTTACTATTATGAATGCTGACAATGAAATTAACATCCTACCCTTACCATCATCGTTTTATATTTTGCAATACGCTGTAGAAGATACGGTTGATTGGGCTAGAGTCAAAGAGGAGGATACAGACGATGATAACGAAGGTTAGTAATTATCACTGATAGTTTGCATTTGATTATAAGTTGTGTACTGTATTGATATATTAACATTCTTTCACAAAGATGATCGGACTGCAAAGAGACAAGCGTCAGATCGTGTACCTTCGCCAGTTGTATCAGCAACAGTAAAGAGAGAAGAAGAAACGACAGACGATGAGGATTATGGCAATACAAAATCACCAATCACCAAGCCAAAGCGGAAGAGGTTTATACGACGGAATGATCTAATGATATGGGCACGTGATAGTGATAATGTAAATGCTGAAACATATCTTGCCTATTTAGATGAGGAAGCTAATAACGATGAGAAAGAGGGGAGTGAACGTGTGTGGATAAGATGGGACACAAATCTTGGAAGAAAGGTTTGCTTACACCAATCGAGAATTGTCGATAAGCTGACCTCTCGTCAGGTTAAGAAGTTAAAAGTTAGCGGTAACAAAAGCAAGCAATCATCTGTGCAGAGCCTCAACAGAGACGGTGGACATCATGATCAGCCTGCTAATGAGAAGAATGGATCCGTTGCTATTGCTATTTCTCCTGGCACCGCTGCAGCTGCTGTAATTGACACAGGCATCATCAATAACAACAATACAGTCATCAACAATAATACAATCAGTATTACAGTCTTTAAACCATTCAAAGATTCCATGTTAGGCCTAGATATTGCAGAGGTAAAAGGAGCCAGTCATCTTATCATTGTTACATCTATTGATAAAGATAGCCTTTTTCGACATTCTGAACTAAAGGTTGGAATGGTATTTCATTCAATCAATAACAAAACATTTACTTCATTTCGGGAGGGATTAGCTTTACTCAAGAGCGCCGTGGGGAAGTTTACTATAGAAGTTTTTAGGTTACTTCGTACAAAACTGATCTGGATCAACTCATCCGTATCATCTGCTAAGAAGAAGAAAGCTACCCCTGCCACCAATACGAAGAAGATTGTTAATGCTACATATACATCAACCACTGGTGCTGTCAAAGACAAAAAGACGCCTGCTAATGTTGTGTCGCCTACAAAAGGGAGTTCAGTCATCTCATCCTTTAAACCCTTTAGTAATCAAGTTTTGTCACCTGATCTCTTCTTTGGGAAAAGAAAGGCAGCTCCAAGTAAACGTGATAAAGTGGTAAAAAGTTTCTTTCAGCGGCTGATTGGCTGCAACTGCTTCAGTACTTCTCCTCCTGATCTATTGAAACTAGAGAATGATATCAAAACCCACCCTTATCTACTAAATCAAAGATGTCCCATAGATCATCAGATCAAGATACGTCCTGGTCGTGGTGGGTGGAAAACTATTAAAACTGAATGTCGTACTGCATTGGAAATCATGTGTCTTGATGACTTCCATTGTGATGACGGGCTTGAAATGCTTTGGAAACTGATATGCCTTGGTGCAAAAACAACTGAAGATTGTTATTGGGGGATAGTTGATTCTAGTTCAGAAGATATTGTGGAACATTTCATTGCCCTACTATGTGCAGGGAATATACGTGAATGGCAGATGATTTATGAAGGCCATCAATACCGCCCTGAGCAGTACTTTTTGGATGACATAGTAAAGGGCATATATTGGTGGGTCGAAGAAGGAGAGGGTGACAAAGATTACCTAATACAAATATTCGATATTATGTTCAAGCGAGTAAAGATGGGAGATGAAATAATTGGCTATGGCAAAGTTGACAATCCCATCATTCTGAACAATATAAATGAACTTCGGGCTTTAAGTATTGGAGGTACTCATGCTAAAGGTGGAGCATTAGATGAATTGATGGGGGAGTTGTATCCCGAGGAAGCCGCAGCCATGAGAAGACTAGCGGTAGATTCTGATGAGGATGACTCAATAGAGTCAGAATAATTAGAAAGTAAAACTAGGTCACTAAACTCAGCTTAGTTGGGTCATCTATTCTGCCACAGAAACAAGCTCTATTCAGATTCATCCACGGCAATACAACGTAATTCCTCCAACACTTCATTAATAGATTCAATTACTTTTGATATCTTACCTTCCAACGTTTGTATCCCATCTCTTAATAGTTGTGCAGTCTTATCATCATGCCCTTCTTGTTCCTTGCCACTGTCATTACTACCACCACCAATTGATATAGCCTTATCAACTTCCGAATTACGCAATCTTAACTTTTCCAAATGCAATGCCGCAGTCATATTTAACTTTTCACCTTCATACTTTTGTAATTGTGTAATAACTTTTGTTATATCTGTTCTGTTATTGGATTGTAATATAGACTTTACTGCATTAATTGTATCACTTAATACTGAGAACGATGCTGTTATCTTTGCACATAGTGTTGGATAGGTTGTTATGTTACCTGATAGTAGTATGGTTGATAGACCACTATAGAAAAGTGCATAAGATGTGTGCATATCATATGTGCATAAGATGTAAGATGTACCGCTATAAACCCTGACCCCAAATACATAAACATATATAAACAAACTTACTCATCAAATAACTTATATGTAGCAACCCG
>Ga0075439_11737_pt1 | contig 20793 bp, 15 predicted proteins | sample MintriSingleCell_FD_74264 | JGI IMG/M metagenome (GOLD analysis project Ga0075439, IMG submission 74264) | Marine eukaryotic communities from Monterey Bay, USA to study complex ecological interactions - Minidiscus trioculatus JGI Plate_4_G5... | ecosystem: Environmental > Aquatic > Marine >... | reverse complement strand
ATCCTCCTTGTTCTGCTGTGATTGAAAATGCTGTGATTGACTCTCTTCCTCCTCTTCCTCCATTGAAACATTTCGAGACATATTGAGGTCCACCTTGTTTGACTGTGGCTGCTCACTATCCTCCTCTTCCTCCTCTTCTTCCATTGAAATGTTTCGAGACATATTAAGGAGATTGTTATTGTTGGTAGGTGCACCTACCGCTGTTGACGATGACGAAGAGGAAACGCTTGTACTATCTTCCTGATTTGACCTCGCCTCATCATCAAGTGCAAAATCTTGCTTATGTGATACCTTGGCACGATCTTCCTCTAATATCGAAGCAAGTTTAGTGACAATCGAAGTCTTCTCATCAGAGATGGTAGCGATTTGAGAATTAGCCGTAGCAAGTTTCTGCTTTAATCCCTCAATCTCCAACTGCAACTGAGCAATTGTACCCCCGTCCTCATTGTCGATGTTGGCATTGTTGTTCATCATTGCCTTGTCCTTCTCGACACGATATTTCTCCTTCTCAGCTGTAATTGTTTCGATCTTGGCATTCGCCTCCTCGAGTTGTAACACCAGTGCATCCTTTTCGGCTGTCAAACGATCATTTGTACTATCACTACGAGACTTGAGCTCCTCCATACGCTCCTTGGTGGCATCATGTTCATTCCTCATATTATCCATCTCAGTCCTTAGATTTTGTAAATCATGTGACTTGGAAGTAACATTCATCTGAGCGGAGGTCAACTCCCCCGATAATGTCTCTAACCTCTCCTCCAATCGATCACGTTCTTCTGAAACTGTTTGATGCATAATACCAAGATCGTCCAACGCAGCGTCCTTCTCTTGTAAAAGGTTTGAGGTATCATCATAATTTTCTTGTAATGTAGTCATTTGTTCGGTCAATTCCAAATTTGTATTGATTGATTCCTCAAACTTTTGTTTATATTCCTCCACCAAAGATGTATTCTTATCCTGAGGCACGTCCTCTTCTTCATCTTCATTATCATTCTTCTTCTGGCCGGCAGCTGCTGTACCATCATCATCAACTTCTTCCTCATCGTTCTTATGACCAGCTAATGCATCACCACCATTCCCCTCCTCTTCAATAATAACATCTGGTGACATTGCCTCCGCAGTCTCTTCCGCAAATCCTGCTAATACTTGAGCTACCTCTTCTTCTTCATCATCCCCACCACTACGATTTCCCCATCTACTATTACTTCTTGTATTGTGAGTAGTATTACGCCTACTACTTCTTGTATTGTGAGTAGTATTTCGTCTACTACTACTTCCCTTAGTCCCCCGTTGCTTCTTCTTGTGTTGAGTAGCACTACCGGGCAACATTCTAGGAGTTCTCATACTCTGCCTACTATTACCATTTCCTTTCTTAATACCACTATCACCAACACTACGTTCCTTCAAGGTAACAACACCCACACCAGCCTCGTAATAACATCCTAATCCACAATTATCACATGATTTTGAATCATAAGAACATACACTGGAACACTTTGGACAACTAAATCCGTGTCCTGTCTTTAATCCATTGTTGGAAGAAGACTTATATGATTGTGGATCAAACTTTTGTATTGCTTTGAGCTGTTCAATGTGGGAAGAGAAGAATACACAAATTAGCAAGTGTGATTAATTTGCTATTGATTAAAGCATAATAACAAGCAAAACACTAATCAGTATAATAACTCACGGTACGTCTTGGTCGACCAGTACTAACATCATCCCCACCAGTATTAGCAGTAACATCAGAATCAAAAGCAAATAATTGAATAGTATCACGTCGTTTATTATTTGATGATGTTGTTTGTTGAACAGTATGTCTACGATTATTCCTCTTTCGTTTTTGTTGTTTCATAGTTTGAGTACTATTGGTAGTTGTTAATGGAGGAGGAGGGGGAGGAGCAACTACTACATCCATTGATTCGTTATCGGTATCAGTAGTAGAAGAAGATGATAAATTATTATTATTAGAATGACGATTGGGAGGTAGTACTATTGACATACCATTCTCAACTAATTCTAAAGACATTGTTGGCATCTTGGTGGTGATTTATAGTGATTGATTGTTGTTATCGACAACTGAGGAAATGATCAGTCGGGGGGGAAAGTGATTGTTGGTTGATTGGAACTGGTAGTTGTCGGGGGGTTAAAAAAATCGGTGGATACTGGATATAGCAAACCCTGGCCGATACGAAGCACTCAATTATTTCAACACATATATCATCTAATGTAACCACCAATATTAATAAACCTAGACCTCTCTTAACACCGCCTTATTGCCCTTCAATCAATACAAACCACTACACTATATCACCCACAAGTAAAAGAGATACCGGTAAATCGCTAAATAATTTTCCATTCGTGGATCTCGAGTTTGTTTTTGTTTGCAGAAGATGGGTGTTGCAATAGGCCGTAACTGGCAATCTGTGATAGAAGAAGAGGATATCTACCGATATCGGCATATACAGGAGTAGGGCTGTCGCTGTTGTTGTCGGCTGCAAGTTTGGAGTGTTCCGGGACACGTTCGTGTAACAACAACACATATCTTGACACATCACCATATTAACACATCATATATCATGCCCACTGCTACTCGTGTTCTCCTCATAAACGGGGTGAATACTGGAATATCTTATCCTATCAATAATGATACCGATGATATAACGCAACCGCAAGAAGATCAAATTAGTACTGCACAACAACTAGATGATGGTTCTACGGAAAAGAGAAGCATCACGTCATCAACTAATAATGATGAAACGTCTACAAAAAGGCAAAAGAGTAGTGACAAAGAGCAAACTGATATTATACCTACTTGCTTTTCAGTTGCACATCCTCGTGATTCTCAGTATCTATCACCCCGACAGTGCTAGTACGTACTTTTTTGATGTGTACATCTTGTGCAAATCTTTTTACAGTATTCTCTAGACATCTCATGCTTGCATCTCATTATGAACTCTATATATATAATACACAGCTTTCGTGCTAATTGTATTGAGTATTTTATAGCATCTAAGGATTTTAAAGCTAAAGGACCGACTGGCACTGTTAGGAAAGGTAGGGATAGATGTGTATGAGAAGATATGTCATTTTTTGATATGTTTTTCTATTTCTATTTCTATTCTAATCTCAAGTATAACTTTCCCTCTCCCCCAGGCCGAGTGGGCATACGATGTATATTTTGCAAGGAATTGCCACTTAGTGAAAGGGCCCCACAACATAGTGAGTTTGTATATCGATTGACAATTGTTGTGAGCTGTGTCTAAGAATATGTCGGATATCACTAACCCTCCCCCCTCTGACTTATCTCCTCTAACTTTAGGCTCATTTCCAAACAAAATATCATCAATATATTCCTGCCATACAATGATTGAACTGCGTCATATTAAAGAGTGTAAACATGTACCTAAGAATGTTCGGGATGAACTTGAGAAAGCTAAAAATACCAAACAACACACTGGGGCTGCTAAGCAGTTCTATGAAGCTTCTGCACGAGATAGAGGGTTGGTTGATACTGCTAAGGGGGTATTTCGGAGTAAGGATGTCTCCTCTTTTTCTCAATTATCTACGAAGAAGAAGAAAAAGAAAAGTAAGATGAGGGTAACAGCAGCAGCTATTTCGACAGCTGCTGCTACCACTAACGCTGCACAACCAGAGGGGGGAAATAGGAAAGGATTAAGGAGTCGCCGTCAGTTGGATAATGAAGATTATACTGATGAGTACAGTGATACCTACTCTCCACCCCTTAAGAAGGGACGTCATATTCCCCAAGAAGATTGGACGGAGGTGAGAGATTGAATTTACTTGATTTCTTTAATCTATATGCATACCTTACCTCCTACCTATGCCAATCATCCGCATATAATATCAAGGAGCATGATCTTCTTTTATGGAATGGGCAAAATCAGTTTGGAAATATATGGCAAAGCATGGCAGATAAGATCTTTAAAGGGGAGTGGCATTCTGATAAAATTCGTAATAGGTGGTATTCTCAGCCCTTTAAAGACTTTATTGCATCCAAGTTTGGCAAGAATGCATATGAAGAAGCCCAGGCAAAGGGGAAGCAGATTAATAGTGGGGGGAGGGTTAGTCTTAGTGGTAAGAAGAGAGGACGGGGTGATGGGCCGCTCATTGTCTGGACAAGTGATACTGACAATAAGTTGTGGAAGGCACAGAATGAACTTGGCAATCGTTGGCGTGAGGTTGCAGTCAAGTTAGGTCGGCCAAACAATCTTGATCAGATCAAATCACGGTGGTATAGTGACAAATTCAAGGATTTTGTTGCTCGTGAGTTTGGCAAGGGTGCGTATAAGGAGGCGCATGTCGCGGGGAAACAACAACGTACAGGAGCAAAACCACAGATTGATTGGACAGAGGAGGATGATAAACTATTATGGCAGTCTCGTCTAGAACTTGGTAATAAATGGGGTGATATCTCCTCTATCAAGTTTGAGAACAGGATAACTGAGAACCTGGTCAAGAATCGTTGGTATTCAACTGCATTTAAAAACTTTGTTGCCTCCGAGTATGGACCAAATGCATATCAGCAGGCCAAGATTAGTCGTCGTGGTCCTACGTGTCAAGTCACTTGGACAGAAGAAGATGATGCTATGCTGTGGAAATTGCACCAAGAAATCGGAAATAAGTGGGATGAGATGGAGGATCGGTACTTTAAGGAACAGAATATCACCGAGATGCAGATTAAGAATCGTTGGTACTCACAACCATTCAAGAGGTATGTTGCCCAGAACTTTGGTCAAGACGCTCATTGAGAATGCTAAGCATAAGCGGTAGTAAGCGGATAGTGTCAAGAAATAATCTTGAAGAAGAAGAAGAACACCTAGAAGGGTTGTTTGATATTACTAAGGCCTACACTAGGGGGGTATTTTGGAGTAAGGAGAGAATGGGCAATGTTGTATTCCCCTCTTCTTATTTATCATCATGGAGAAGGAAAAGAGTAGTAAGAAATAGGTGAAGAACTCCAAACCAACAAATCCCAAACAAAAAAAAAGAGAAGAAGAAGGCAATAGAAAAAGTCTATCCAGTGCCGGCGGGAGGTTACAAGATTCTTGATCCCAGCATGTCCCTTGTAACGCCTGATATGGAAAGACGTGCTACGCCTTATTTGTGCTTCATATTTCAACAGCTCCGAGGTTGCAATTTGAACACAGATGGTGCAAGTCCTTCCAATAATAATTTACAAATCAGTGCCTGATGGCTTCCCTGGGTTGGAATGTATTCATTGCAAGGAGAGGCGATTCTTTTATAGAGATGCCGAAACCTACCGTGCAAACTATGCTCATTTCCCCGGGCACATCTTGAAATGTAGCCATTGCCCGAAAAGTATTAAAGAAGAACTAGCTATAAAGAAGACGAAACATCTCATCCTTCAGAAGAAGATTGCAGGATTTCAAAGGCAATTCTTTGATAGCTTATGTGCAAGACTTGGTAACAAACAAGTTGAAGAATGATTGAGGTTTCCATAGCAGTTTACAACCATTTGCCTTCTTGTTCTGCTTGGATTTATGTAGTAAAGTAATAAATACAATTTATGATTATATCATGGGAATAGATGGGGGTGTCACACTAACAAAAATGTTAGTAAGGATACCGGTCGAGCCCTCTCCTGAAGTTTTGAAGTTTTCCGTGAATTGTTTGTCCTGTTGCTACAAATTTGTTAGCAAGACTCAACAAAATTACGTAAAACTTACGGAAAACCATCGGAAAACTTCAAAACTTCAGGAGAGGGCTCGACCGGTATCCTTTGCCACGAGTCACCCCCATCTATTCCCATGATTATATCGCTACTCTCTATCTTATCAAGGTTATCTCCCTCATAATTCATCTTCATAATTGCAAACAGGTGAGGTGTTATCATCTCCACTCGGACCCAACGGTGGATAGTTCAAGATTAGTTTCTATACATACAATATTTGCCATACCTGTTCCAACGGCATCCCTTTCTTTGCTTGCATGGGGACTTTGATAGAATTGGACAATTGCCACCGGCATTTAGAGAGTTTTCTCGTGCACAGAAACCATAGTATGGGTCACCATCCCACGTACATCGTCCGTCGTGACGACAAGCTCTCTTTGTTGTGTGCCAAGAACAGTTACCCTGCAACAATCTGGCTCGGACGTATCGCCTTGGTTCAACGTCCCCTTCCCCTTATGGATTGAGTAGTAGATAATCGTGATGATGAATGGGAACACTAGACCATAAATATTATTGTATATTATATACATATGCTTACCTGCAATGGAGATGACAAGGACGATAATAAGGATGAAAACATATACGAATAAGTTCTTCATTTTCATTTGTTAATCTTTGGTTGTCTTTGTGTTGTGTTGTGTTGTGTTGAATATCTTGCTCAAGTTTGTTTGGTATAGTTGATCTTCTTTTTTATGAGCACTCCTCTGCAGTCTACTTTCATCAGTACAAGATCACTAGCATTCTGTTAGATAGGCTTCTTGTGTGTTCAGGAGTCCCAAATTGAGGTAATCCAAGATTGCTGTCCTTACCAAGTGTTCTCATTACATGCAAGCCCTCCCTATAGATTCTCATATGGTCAGGGTTCATCATCTATAGTTGATGCTAGCTAGGATCTCACTTCTTCTAATAGCTTCCTTGACCAAAGAGAACACTGTTCTGCTTCTTGTATAATCAATCACGATCACTGTGGAAGTAAGATGATCAGCTCATAAAAACAAACAACTAGACCAAATAACAAAATGAAAATCAATAACAGCATTCTCTTCACTGTGTTGCTCATTGCAACCGCTACAGCACGTACGTCTTTATTTTCATATAATTGATGGCATTTAGATATGTACCGTCTCATTGTCTTTTTATCTCTCTCCTTCTTGCAATACAACATCAACTCTTACATTTGTTAGAGGAGTTACATAAAGATGAACATCGTCCTCATGAAGATAAGAAAGGAAAGAAGCATGGACTGAGGAACCGCGGATTGAAGGAGAGGCAGTTCGGCATCCCAGGAACTAGTCCTATTGGTGGTGGATTGCCTTATTGTGCATCAGGGACCACATTTACCTCCCATCATTATCCATACGGTGCATGTATCGTATGGTAGTGTTCAATACCTATTGAGGTTCTTCTTGCTGCCCCCTGTTTGCTCTGTGCTGCATCATGTTGGCAATGCCCATACCTTGGTTTGATCTGTCAATCAAACTGTCATGAAATAGAAGCTTGATATCATATAAACTTAAAACCTCAGTTACCTTTTTTTGATTGTCAAGCTTAGACAGTGATTTGTGAATATCCGAGGATGATCTTCCGAGTGAACGTATATCATCTAACATCAATCCTTTGTTGCAATACTAGCCATCCTTCTAGCTCTCTTTTCATCCTTCTTTTGTCTTCTTCTTCTAATAACTTCTTGATGTTTCTTCATGTTCTTATTGATATTATCATCTGTATCATTCGAAAACAACTCAGCCAATCGAACTTTTTGATTATCAAATTCATCTTTAGTAAGACTTTGCATTTCAATACCAAGATGAGATGCTGCTTCTAATAATGCTTGACGGTATGGTTTTCGTGTAACTATCCGTTTAATACCGGCTGAATAGAGTGCCCCAAAGCAATTATTACATGGTGGCATGGTGATGTATGCTGTACAATTCATTGTAGATTCTTGTGATTTTGACTTTGACTTTGCAACTTGACCTAATGCGTTTATCTCGGCATGAACATCGCTGTCACCTTGTTTAAATATCGATGAATTGATAGCTGCTGCTATTACTCTATTGAAGATGTTGTGATCAGTATGGTTGTTATTATCTTCTTCTGCTGCTGCTGGCTGCCTAACAAGTATACATCCCATTGAACCTTGACGAAGTAAGGAACTTCGAGTGATAATCATGACTATATCCATATAATTCTCATCCTCTGATAATGTTGGTGATGGTTGATATCCGTACATATCAAACTTTGATAATGGATTGTCATGTTGGATGATGTGCGTAGAAGTAGTAGTATTATCAACAGTGGTAGCAGTAGTGCTCAGTTGTTGCAATTGTTGATGTGCATTATATGATATGCCAAAGTGATGATACTTCTTTATAACCTTGCTAACCAATCTCATCATACTCATAAGTTGTTGATTCAATTACAGAATCAAAACTATTCTTCTACGGGCTCACCAATCCTCTCGTACTTTATTAAATCATGGGCAAAGGTATAAAACACAAAGTATGTAGTTGCAATCACAGAAAGTTGTTCGGCGAGTTTTTATATAATGTGAAGGCCACAATAACATCCTATCTTTTAATGAACGTATCCAAACTGCCCATAATCGATCCGATCTTAGCATATAGAGTTACCAATCTCTTTGATATCTTTCAACACACTAGACTAGAGAGAGATCCCTCACCATCATTCTAATGTTAAGGTAGGTACTTAGTGGAGGATATCATACTTTCTAAGTATCAGCCTTTTTCATTAGGTAACCTACTAAATTGCTCGCCGTATTATAGGATTGCATAGTAAACAATGACCATCGGACTAAACTCTTCTTCTATCGATAATAATAACTTTACTTGGCAGGATGATGACCTGGTTACTCGTTTTAATGATGTTTGCAAGCTGTTCATATCATATGCACAATTAGCATTTTCTCCTCCAATGACATCATCAGCGAAGAAGAAGACCTGGTTACTCGTTATAATGATGTTTAGTTCATATCATATGCACATCATATCAGCATTTTCTCTTCCAATGACATCATCAGCAAAGAAGACCTTGGATAGAAGATCAGTATTAGATGATATTGCGAAATCAACTGCATCATTGTTAACTGTATATACTATTGATAAACAACCTACAAGAGCAGTGGCTCCATTTGCTCCCATTGATACCCTATTGCCTGCAACTAGAGTGAAGATTACACTGGATAATGCTGTTGATATTGCATCAAAGTTAGTTGCTGATAAAGGATTAGACGACAGTAACAAGAAGGAATTACTACATGATTTAGAGAGTTTACTACTAATTCCACAAGATTATATGAAGGGTACCACGCCAATAGATGTACCACAACAACCTGCAAAATCATATCTTAAATCATATGAAGAATATAGAAATCAAGTATCAATCCTGGAAAAGCCAGGCGCTATGCTAGTTCAGAATGGCGAGATTGATGCATGGAAACGTTTAAAGAGACAAGAAAAAGCAAGGGAAGATACAGATGAGATACGAGCTGCATTGAATTATTATACATCCAATCTCAATTTCAATTCAGATAAGTTTGTATTAACGGCTAGTAAAGAAGAACGATCGAAGATGATACGTGATGATAAAATTCCAGATGTTAAGAGTGTAATAGCATCTGATATGGGATTACGATATTTACTACGGAATGATTTGTTAACAGCTGTTGATGATGCCCGTGCGGAAGTTAGATATCAATTGAAACAACTGAATAATAGTGACGCATCATCAATTGATGGTAGTGACTTGTTAGAACTACTTTTGACAGCTCAAAGTGCATTGAATAAATGGTTTGATCTGATTAATAAGGAGGATACACTTGCTGCTTTGGATATTGTGAAAAGAGAGAATTAATGAGTATCATTCACATCATATCACTACTAAACAGTTAACATAATCAAGACAAAGTCCAATTGTGGCAAAGAGGATACATCAAAGTCAAAGTAGTACAGACAGAGATGAAATATGTACATTAGTTACAAATTAGAATCGGTCTATAGCACTCTATTCATATTCATCAATCCAATTAACAACCTCGTCAATGATCAAGCCTAGAAAGAGGTGTACATTACCCCACTGCTCCCATCGAGAAAGTGGCTAAAGAGGACACCCCCAACCTTCTTCAGGCCACTCATTCATTACTGATTTTTCACCAACTGTCGAGATGTGGACTGTAGAGGGTTCTTGCTCAATGAATATAGGAGCCCTACCCCCAGTCTCCTCATCAACACTCTCTAAACGAGTTGCTTCTATCTTATCATGTTCACCATCTGATACAGAAAAGCTACTGATAAGTCTAAGGAAAGTAGTTCTATCAGTTTCATCAACCACTTCTGTAACAATATCCATATCAAGCTCTCCTCCTCCCTCCGATTCGATTGGATTAGTATCAGCTGTTCTAATGGTCGCATGTCTATCATGATGCTGAATACAGAATTGCAACCCAACGAGATCCTCGAGATCTTTCTCTAACTCTTTCTCCCTATCCCAATGTTCATTACGGGATATGATCATATGGAAACTAACAATAGCAGCAATTAGGGTAGTCTCGAGCAACTCGAACAGTTTGGCATGGGTTAAATGGAATGCCGTCGCTCCTGACACGGCTATCAACTCACCAAAAAAACTTAATATAATTATCATATCAAAAAATATAATGACCGAATGAATTGTATACGCTGTTTCTCCTGGATCAATTATGAGACGGACTGTACATATTAAGATCGATGACAAGCAACCACATGATGCAATACGTATTCGTTCTTTACTCCAAGTAGATAACCAAGTACACAATGCAAATGAACAAAGAGGATGAGGTTGCTGATCTTGAACAATGTTGTTGTTGATTGACGAAACATTGGAGTTTCGTCGAGGATACTTATCATTCCGCTGCTGTTGTTCATGTTGTTGTGATTCTTTATCGGCGGATGATTCAACTACTGATACAGCCTCGACCTCGGCGTTGGTATCTCCATCTGTTGTGGTATCTTCTACCACTTCTTTATGATCTGCAGTATCCTCAGCATTTGATTTATGAGCTTCTATATCTATCTGTTGTTCAACGATGACATCACTATCATCTTCTGAAGTATTAGTTGGAGAGCTCCGAGTTGTTGGTGGTGCAGATCGCCATCGACGTACGAAATCTATTGGTACGATGTCAAAGGGTGAAGGCAATATATCGTCCATGTCCTCATATGATATGAAATGAAATATAGATTACAGTCTGATTTAATTATGATGATGCCTCTGTGCAGGAGAGGTGCGTACGTGTTAGTTGCAATAATGCTGTGCAGTTTTGAGCAAGACCAACTCGACAGATAATTAGGAGTCTTTATGTTTTTTGTTAATTGGGACAAATGACCGGGTCATAGTCGCATTGACATTGCAAAATTTTTACAGTGTATCAAAGCATATCGTATCAAAGCATATCTACTCTTCCTACTTCTATAAACAAACTAACAACAATGGTGGCGGCTAACGATGATACTACGATAATGGAGCCTTTAATCTCTAGGAAGAAAGACAGCGATGGTACTCCACATCGTCGCTTGTCTACTTCAGATGAGGAACAACAACAACATCAAAAACCGACAATGGCAGCAGATGATAGCAGTTCGACGTATAAATCTGCTACCTCAACCTTGACTACTTGGTATTATAACAACAAGCATACTATTATCAATAGTAGTCCGAGGAATAAGCGTCTTGCTCTCTGCTATGCCGTGTGTCTAATGGCACTATTACCCGCGGTTGTTAATGTGGTGAATAATCACAATGGTCATTGGGCATCGTCATCACAAGTAACATCATCTCCTTCTTTACTTGAGAATAGTAGCAATGGAGACAATATCGATACCGAGGAGGGCAGTAATGGTGACGACGATGAAAGCACAGCGGCCACCCAACAAACTTCATCGTTCATTGAATCTATCCAAGAAAAGTTGGGTTTGATTAAACCAATATCAACTGATCCGACTTGTGATAATATCCTCTTATATCTACCAGACATGGAAGCAAGTTTTGATAGTCAATTGAGTAATTACATCCTTGCGGTTATGATGGCATCGTATATGGACGGGCCGTTGGTAGTACTTGACGATCCAATGACTCAATCATCAGATTGTTCAGGAAAGAGAACTGGCCTATCCAATCTTATTAAGATTCCGGAGTCGGTAACTAGGAATTGCCCAGTACCATGCCAGTATAGTTATGACTATACATCTTGGTCTCAAGTTATTAGTAGCTCAAATGGATCATCAATTCAATGTAAGAATGACAATCGAAGGTTATCAAACGTCTTTGCAGTAGATGCCAGTACCATTCAAGATATGTATGAATCTAAATTCAAGGAAATGATGAAACAACGTCCATATGATTGGGCATTACGATTAGGTGCCACGTCAGAACAAGCTACGACATTCTCTCAATTGAATGGTAAAATTGATACTACTTGGAAGTATCTTGCTGGTTTAGTTATGCAATCGAATATTGTTGAGTTTCAACCATTGGTAGTGCAAGATGTGTACAAACATATTCAAAACCTTGGATTGCAATTCACTGAATTGTATAAGGAGCCGTATGACGCAATGCTAATTCGACGTGGTGACGATATATTAGACGATCCCGACTCAAGAAAGAGCATAGCAAACTACTGGGACAGTCGTGGTCTTTACAATCGTCAGGATGAGAGTGCTATACGTTCCTACGTTCCCTTGAAGCAGTATACTCGCCATTATAATTCCATGGGGTGTAGCACAAGTGATAAACCTCGTAAGGTATTTATCATTGCCAATGATAAGACACAGGTTGACAAAACTATCATGAAGAGTCTTAGGTCGAATACTCTTATTCGAAGAGATAACTTGTCCTCAATCGAAAGTGAAGTACATGAATATCAACAGAAATGTTACAAACTCGACTTTACAGTTGTACATAATCAATATGCGGAAGATGAAGAAGAAGATATGAACTGTGATTATTGGTATGAAAGGAGTATCTCAAGTATTGCAAACTTAATGATTCTTAGTAAGAGTGAGATATTTGTTTCAGATTTTAGATCTTCATTTGGAAGGTTGATTAGGATGTTCCGGACAACGTTGACTGCCGAAGCAACAGAAGGAAGTGGTACGACTAGTGTGTCAGAACAGAATGTTCAACTTGCTTGGGGAAAGAATGAATATGGGCCACCTGGGTGGTAGATTGTCTTGTATCTGAGTGTGTGAAGTTTGTAAATATAAACCGTGTGTTCGTTAAGTTGCAACCTCCACCCTGCCTGGTATGTAGCCGGAAGAATGAGACCTCGCCCTCAATCTCCTCATGTGTGTGTATTTTATCAAGTAATGAGTTGTCTACTCAATACAAGCTACCAATCGCCCTCATCTCCTCATGTTACCTGTCTAAGTAATAGTCTCAAGTACTATCACTCTCTGCTCCTCACGGATATGAGCCCATGGCCACGGGCACAGCACACCGGCAGGCGGATACCGGCAGTCCACTTTAGTTGAGGATACCAATTTTTTGAGTCGAGGATTGCGAGTTGATGATGGGAGGTTGATGTATGAGTGTTTAATGAGCAGAGAGGAAAGATGATGAAGTGTATACTTGTCATCATTGTTACATCCTTAATATGTCTTCTTTCATCTACTAGTGTTGTTGCATTCATCAGCTGTGATTCTAGTTCAAGACAAAAGCAACAAACACAGCAATGGACACGACATGATACAAATCAATCAGTTGATGTTAGGGAGTTGCAATTTAACTTGATGAAGTTGATACAGGTAAATGACGTTATCACCAAACAGGATATGAAACTAAAATCTCTTGCGTCACTATTAGATGCTGCAATAAGTACAACTAATAGAATGAAAGAAGAAGCTGTAGTAGTAGAAGATAATGTCAACAATCTTCATCTATCAGAGAAATTGGTACCATATAGACGATTCATATGCACATCATTAAATCACAACGATCATCGGGGCAACTTCCGTATATTTGACTCTCCATATGAAGAATCCTCACAACAGAATATATTATCATCAATACCACTAAATACAATATGCTCTATTGGAGAAGACAAACCATTCAAGTTTCTACTTGATAATATTATAGATGCGTCAGTAGAGAAAAGAGGCGGTATGATGTATGATTATTCTGAAGTGGTAGTTTGGTGTGGAAGTTATTCAAATAGTGATAATCGGTTGGAATATATGTCAAAAGTATTAGATGATATGCCATTACTTCAACTAGTAGTAGGTAGACAACATCATGAAGAAGACAGTGATAAGATATGCATTGATTTAGAAACAATAACATCTCTTGAGTCGATGGGAGTACTCATAGAGGAAACAGCGATGTTAGAAAGAGATGACACAGTTATGTGCAAGCTTAAGCACGAAGATTTGGATATCATAGAAGCGGTTCTGCCTAGTACTCATCACCAAACATAAATTGAAGAAGATTCGTCTTTTTGAAAGTACCAAACTCGCCGGACATGGATTGGAACCTCTGCGGGGATCGGTAGTATTGGAACATGTTATTGCAGGTGATACAACATATATCTATCACCGGTCAGATAAAAAAGTATTGTCCCATTTGGCAGTAATTCCAATTTTGGATAGTATAGTTTCAACTGCTGGGAACTCATTACGTGAACTGTCTCTTCCTTTACGTTGGAATTTAGAGGAGATTAGAAATGAGCAACCACTATCAGGATTTTATGCAAAGTTCAATCAAATTATGCTAACAAAGGAAGTCAAGTGCGTGAGATGTCCAGTCCTTTGTGCAATTGGGAATCATGAAAATTCATGCCAAATTTGTTTCAAGCGGATATGTGCTACCTGTGATGAACCGGATGAAGATGACTGGAATGATCCTGATGAACAACCATTTATCAAGTCATGCAATCATTGCAATATGCATATGTGTGGCGTGTGTGGACAGCATCATCGTTGCAGCCAATGTAACTCTGTCTTCTGTGCAATATGTGCAAAAGAAGATGATGTTGATGCCGGTCAGTATTGTAACAATGCCGCTTATGGTTGTGAAAAGGAGTCATTGTGTCTTGGGTGCAGAGTACCCGAAGACGCTGAGGGTTGTGATAGCTGCCAGAGTTTAGTCTTCCCGAAACTTTTAGCCGAGAACAAAAGGCTTGCTGCAGAGAACGAGCGATTGCACAAACAAAACGATGAGCACTAAATCCGGGGAGAAAAGTTAGTAGGGGTTCAATGAAAGTGTGAGTATACAATCAAATGGTAGATTGTGTAAGGGATGTGCAGAGGTGCACAAGTGATCGAGAATGGCATGCAAGGGGGGTCAGCGCCTGAGTTGAGTAAATGGGAGGCTCTATATCGAATATCGATTACTAACAACCTCTCGTGGTAGATTAAGTTTATAATATATAAATTAGGTATGTATAATAATGAAAGTAGATCTACTCACAACCAACTTCACGAGAGCAGAGGCGCAGGATGTACTTTATTCCACCTGGAATATCCGCCCGAAATCTCCATGAGAGGAGCTAGTAATATCATGGATATGGATAGCTTCAGTACTAATGATATCGGAGACTCTACTATCAATGGTATTGGTGTAGATAGTAGCGGTGATAGCAGTAGCAACGCGTTGATCCTATCTTTATATCTGATTGATTCTGAAGATGACCTTCTATGCAACCAAAACAGTAATGATACCAGTAGTATTGATAATATAAAGAAGAGGGCAAGATTATATCAACGTTTGTCTCAAGCATGTAAAATTGCAAATGATATACTGCTAAATTCTGGCACAACGCCTTCTTTGACACAAGATGTGCACAATACTGCCAAACAATCAAACACAAAGAATAGTAGCAACAACTATCATCCATGGAGCTCGGGAGGCGATGGTCCAATCTTTGGTATACATTGCAACATCTCAGATATAAATGAATTAAATAATAATAATATGGATGGTGATGATATATGGCAGAATCAATTACCAACTTCTACTGCAAAGGAGGATACCAATGAACAGCATGATGATGTACTACAATCAAAACAAGAAACAGTTAAGAAGAGAAAGGTAGAGGGTAATCAACCACATTTGCGTGCAATATGTCAATATGACAATGATATTAATGATTGTTGGCGATGCATATCACTACTGCATACCATATCATCTACACTATCCAATACGAAATGCTCAATCGACAACAACTCCACTTCATCAAGCGAATATCTAACATGTGCAATAGAAGTATACGACATGAATGATGGTCACATACTCTTAATTGAGGCAGCGAATGCATTACCAAATTGGGTTGATAATGATGTTATGCAGGGTGGTGTTGGTGGACCTATGGGATGTGTGAATAGATGTTGGTTGGTGAATGGTTGTATACATTTAATACCTCCTGAGTTGGAAGCTGATAAAAGTAGAAGTGAAGGAGAAGATGATGTAGATGAGGAGATAAATAGATTGTCAAGAATGAATGCTCTTCGTATTCTAATAGAGTCTTCTAAAGAAGAAGATGAGGAAGACGAATCACCAACAATGGCAGACGAAGCTGTGCAAATTGCAATACGAGATCGAATTAATCGAACAAATTACTCAATCACCGCCCGTTCTTCATCACCACCAACTTTACCACAAGAAGAAAACAACAACAGCAAGCAGCCGCCAAATCATTGGCATACAGCGGCAGTGGCATTACCAGCATCAATAGCAAGGTTCATACAATTACAACCTAATTTGGTACCACTATTAATTGATTCATTCTGTGATAATGCTCCTGAATATCAAAAAGAACGAGAAAGTGGAACCTCCTCAAGTACTAAGCCATTTGGTAAATCATATCCATATGAACAAATTGTCTTACAACCAATAACAATAACAAAATCAAACTATGCAGAATTAATAACCGGAAGAGGTATAGTCCCATCATTTCCAACACCCAAGTCATATCGTTCTGTGGAATTAAATCGTTTTCACAGACAGTTATGTCAACAAATTAGTAGCGATCAGTTTGGTGATATCCATGACAACGAAGGGGAGAAAGGAAGGAGGAATCCATTTGAAAGAAGTGTCGAAGTTGGAATACGGTTATGTGCTGGATTAGATTGGATTGTAGCCAATAATGGTATGAAGGTGACTGATGATGCAATACAAGAACAAGATCAGTACTCTTCGTTGGAAGAAGATTTGGCAATCAATGTCTTGGGTGAGGTTGAACGTCGATTGCGTATACACTGGACTCGAATTGATACCGAGGCAAGTGGTATACGCATTGAAGATGAACTAGAGGAGTCCAATGAGGCGTCACCTTCTTCTTGGATTGAAGAAGCATGGCAGGCAGGTCCTAACGGTAGTAAGAGTGGCAGTGCATCCATTGACAACTCATTACTACAAGCATTAGCATCAATGTCCAAATGTCCTGTCTTCAATCCAGAATTATCACAACCACTCTACAAAGAACCATGTCCATATACTCGTCCAAACATATCATTACTACAAATGGTACAATCTGGTATAAAGAATGGGTTGAAATGGCAAAGAGACAAGTATACTGAAGGGATTGATTTTCCAATACCTCGAGCGTGGGAAGTTGATACTGATGACTGGATGAATGTAAATTCATTAGAAGAGTTGGAAGAAGAAATGAAGACCTTGTCATCTTCTCGTAGTACTAAAGTTGATAGTTCAGATACTAAGAAGAAGCCTCGACGAACTACAAGGAGAAGTCGTAGGAACATGATACCATCAAGCAAGGCTGAGGCTGATGAGAAGTTGGATGAGCAGGATGGAGAGACCGGTGACAAAAATGACAAGTCAAAGCACAGCGACGCCGCTCAACCCTTGAACAAAGTGCAGGCAGAGAAGCTGCCTACAACAGCCGAGAGTAAGAAGAGTAGCAGAGAAGAACAGGGTGTTCAAACTTCGTCAGTAGAGAAACTCATGTCTCAAGAAGTGAATGTCAATCCAAGTAAATTCCTTGATATATTACATGCAAGGCTCAAGAGTCAAAGAAGAGACCCTAATGACATAGCCATGGGGGATGAAAGGGAGGAAGGGTCGTCAAATGCAATAGATGAACAAGAAGATATAAGTAAGTTCTTCTTCAATGAAGACTTGGATAATGATTGTAATTCAAGTGATGGTTCGGAGGACTTAATGGGTATGGATGACAATCCACATGCAGCACTAGATGAAGAAGACGATCCATTCTCATTGCATAACATCATGGAAGCAATGGACCATGAACTTAGAACTGATGTTGCCTCTCATCCGACCATTAAAAATCTAAGTGTTGCATCGGAGGAGGATGGTAGTGGAGGAACTGATGCTGATATGGCGATGCTAGCAAACTTACTCAAGAGCCTAGATGAAGGTGACGCCTCGGGTCCTTTGAATACAATGTTAAACGAAATGGGTATACTTCATCCCAGTCAACAAACTGAAGAGGGAGACGACTAATGGACTACTTAATGGTAAGGCTACACACAACTATACGGCTATAACACTACATATAGCACCATGTTTAACACAAACCCCATTTCTCTGAACTTGATTTGTACATCCTTCCTCTTTACAAATCTTTTTCTTTACTTTGGCCCCGTGTCTCATGCAAAGTCCTCTCTTCTTGGCTTGAGTGGTGCATCCATTGTGGCTGCAAATCTTTACCTTGGCACCATGCCTCATGCAAACTCCACTATTGACAACTTGATTCGTACATCCTTCATGTTTGCAATACTTACTCTTCCTCTTCACTACTGCCCCATGCTTGACACAAACTCCTTCCTTGACCGCTTTGTTTGTGCATCCTTCATGTTTGCAAGTCTTCTGTGCAGCGCCATGCCTAACACAAACTCCTCTGTTGATTACTTGGTTTGTACATCCTTCATGACTGCAAGTCTTTGGTTTCTTTACGGCCCCATGTCTAATACAAACCCCTCCCTTCAGGGCTCTATTTGTGCATCCTTCTTGATTGCAATAATTGTACCCCTTATGTTTTTTCATACACGTACCACTATCAGCTGCTGTGCGGTTACACCCCTCCACAGAACACATCCTATGGTCAGCCTTGCCATGATTGATACAAACTCCTCCCTTCTGAGCAGCTTTTGTACATCCTTCTTGGCTACAATGATTATATCCACCATGTCTACTACATTTACCACTATCAGCTGCTTTGCGAGTACACCCCTCAACAGAACACTCTACACGAGCAGTCTTTTGAGAGGATCCATTACAAGTCTTCAGTACGGCACCATGCCTTCTACAAACTCCTCCCTTCTGAGCTTTGCTTGTACATCCTTCTTGGCTGCAATACTTGTATCCCTTATGTTTTCTGAAACATGTACCATTATCAGCTGCTTTGCCAGTACATCCCTCAACTGAACACTCTATACGAGCAGACTTTTGCACGGATCCTTCTGCTACTTCCCGTGGTGGAGCCTTACGCTTATTCTTTGTTGTTGTGTGTTGAATGTCCATACTTTCCTGGGAATATACATTAGACTGTGCAGGAAGTTCTACTGGCTCTTTCTTTTCAATGCCATTTTCATCATGTGTGCTAACATCATCTTCAGTCTTAACCTCAGTCTTGACTTTGATAGGCAAATGTTGTTCATTTGATGTGTTGGTATCCCCACCAAGTTCTTCGTCATCCGTCTCTTCACTCTTCATTGGATCGTATCCTGATGATGAAACAACATACTCCGGACTACGCTCATTGTCCGTACTGGCCTCATCTTCCTCCTTCACCTTGACCCTTACTGCTTCTTGTTTAATGTTGATTGGTAAATGGTTTTCATGTGAACTAGATCTGTCGGTAGCTTTGTACATATCTTCATCATCTGTCTCCTCTTCACTCTTGATTGGATCACCACGCCCAGACGATACAACACATTCTGGCTTGATATTAATATCTGCTTGCATGACTACGTTCATTAGGGAGGAAGTTGCAATGTATATATCAATAACGGCACTAAAACCCACCAAATTATCTATCACTACTAATCGAAGGTGAGATTTGAGTGAAAATTTCAGATGATAGTATCCTTAGAGATACCACATTGCAGTCCTTACTCAAGTCGTTAGATGGAGGTGATGCTTCGAGTCTTTGAATACAATGTTAGATGAGATGGGTATATTCCCTCCCAGTCAACAAACAACTGGAGAGGAAGATGACTAATATTACCACTCTAATGTCGAATATGTGTTAACACCTTGAACACTACAAGATTACTTGGCCGGAGTGGATGTCATCTTGAGCATGAAAAGGAATCACACAGCTCCGAATAAGAATCATATCCAAAGCTCTCCTCCAAGTGTGATGCAGCATCATATTGATCTTGTAGGCATGCTTCGAAGTCGATATCCGTCCAAAACCACTTTTCAGCATCTGTAGCTTTTATCATTGCTGGTAGCAATTCATCATCTATCCGTGGCGGTATCACCAAGTCACCCTTCTTCCCATAGTTGACGGCAAAGTGCTTTGGATTAATGTCTAGTTCGATGAGAGGATCTATATACCTAGCCGAATCGTAGAGAGCTCGAAATGATTGAATACCATTAATGCGCATAATTAAGGCCAGGAATTGTATTGCACAAGCCAAAGTATTGTGTGCATTATGACTCTTCAAACTGGATACTGCTCGTATTGATTGATTTGTCCACTCATCTTGATTATAAACAAAGGGTGACAGTCCATGGAAGAAGACAGCATCGTTATCATCACTACAATTCTTTGCCGTTGTCCCCAATGTAGAAGACCAAGGATCATCCAACATTGAAGTATGTATATACGCTGGTCCAGCAGGGAAGGATTGACATACATTTCCAAATGTTAAAACAACTAATGCTTGGTTCAATAGATTCTCTACTCTTTGTATTGTTAATTGATGTTGATCTAGTTGCTGTTCTTTCCAATATGAAATAGCCACTGCAACTCTTGTAGCTGTAATTGATTCCACCACTAATACTAGCTGAGGCTGATTCCTTTCATTGAGTGGATCTTTCCGTATACTGTCTACAGCCATATCGATGAGCTTGATTATTATTTCTTCTTCTAATTCATT
>Ga0075439_10412_pt1 | contig 20795 bp, 13 predicted proteins | sample MintriSingleCell_FD_74264 | JGI IMG/M metagenome (GOLD analysis project Ga0075439, IMG submission 74264) | Marine eukaryotic communities from Monterey Bay, USA to study complex ecological interactions - Minidiscus trioculatus JGI Plate_4_G5... | ecosystem: Environmental > Aquatic > Marine >... | reverse complement strand
CGAATTAGAGGGTTCCTTTGAGGGCGATTGGGAAGGCCCTGCTGTTACCGTTGGATTGAATGTCGGAGCTTGGGAAGGAGATTGGCTTGGACCGCCTGTTGGGTTCGTCTGTATCATAAAAGTAAGAGAGGAGGCTGAGCTTAGTATACAGCAACTCTGCAATATGGTCGACAAACTTATGAGAACTCATACTACCACTCACTGTTGGGGATGTAGTTGGACCTGTCGAAGGATGTTGAGACGGCGATGCAGACGGCATTTTACTCGGGCTCCTTGAAGGAGATAGACTCGGAGTTGATGTCGGCTGCGTATTGAAAAGAAGATGAGAAGAACATAACGTGTGTGAGTTAAGTGTTTATGCACAGTGATAGACTATAGGCACTAATCTCAAGAGATACAAACAAATACATGTCAATGAAAGGACAGGGCATAACAAGCTTACCTCTTTTGACGGCGATCCAGTCGGGGTTGCAGAAGGTGATTGGCTTGGACTCTGAGACGGCTGTAAGGTGAACATGTGAAGAGAGAAGAGGAAGTTAAGAGTTGAGTTAGGAAACGGTACCTTAATATCTTTTTTCGAAATAATAGCTTACCTCTTTTGTTGGACTCGCAGATAGACTTGGACTTGACGTGGGCTGAGTGAGATGGGAATGATGCAAACAAAATAGAGACAAGAAAGGTGAGTATTTGTGTGTTTGTGAGATGACGACTGTCCGAGGAAAGGGTATCAGTCAATACAGGCCCGGAAGAAGCTGCTCACCTCATTTGTAGGAGACTGTGAAGGCCCTATCGTGGGGCTAGATGACGGCTGTAGTGAAGATAGAGAGCAGGAGATATCATGTGTGAGTAAGTGTGATAAGGTATCCAAAATAAAGTCAAAAAATATCAAGAGATAGATTTCAATAGGGTAGTACAGCTCTTTTTTACACAAACATAATAGAAGCTTACCGCTTTTGATGGCGAGCTCGTTGGCACCTCTGTTGGACTAGAAGAAGGCGAAACTGATGGCCCTTTACTTGGACTCGACGTGGGCTGTAATAAGACAGAAGACAATTATGAAGAGAAGAGTGAGTGATAAGGTATCCTCAAGATGATTTCAATATACACACAAAACAAATATATACATCAGAAAGCTCACCGTCTTGGACGGCGATCCCGTAGGCGCGTCAGTTGGATTAAGAGGAGCTTTCGAAGGCGATTGGCTAGGACTCGATGATGGCTGTAGTGATATGAAAGTAGACAGTAAGAAATATCATGTTAAGGTATCCTTCAAAATGTTACATACATACTCAACACATAATATATACAACAGAAACTCACCGCCTTGGACGGCGAAACTGATGGCCCTTTACTTGGACTAGAAGAGGGCGGCACTGATGGTCCTTTACTTGGACTCTGCGAGGGCGACAGGTTTGGACTCGTTGTTGGCTGTTGAGATGAATGATGTGAAGAGATGGGGAGCAGAAATGTAATCACATGTGGTGGTGAGGTTTTTAGTGGTATAAAAATACAACAACAATACACTCTTATCTCCTTCTAAAGTGAGATACAATACATGGCATCACATAGCACAACAAAACATTGTTGTTTCAAAAGCTTACATTCTTTGACGGTGAATTGGTCGGAACAGCCGTTGGACTAGAAGAGGGCTGATTCTGAAGGCCCTCTGCTTGGTGCTTGAGTGGTTGGAGCTAGTGTAGCTACATTTCCTTCTGCTACTGGAGCCTTAGTTGGTCCATCCGAAGGCGACTGAGTTGTTGGCTGTTGTAAAAATTTCATGCATGATGTAAGAAGAATAACAAAAGGTGAAATGTAAGTGTGGGTAGTATTAATATAAGTAGTAAAGTATACACACACAAGATCATTGAGTACTTACGTAATCACGGGAGTTGGACGGACGTGTTTTGCACCTCTGTTCATTAAGTAATTCATTAAGCACCATGGTCATATTAGAATGATGATAGAATATAGAAATAGATCAAAGCAACAAAACTTACGGATGGAGCATGAGTAATGGATGGGGAAGCAGTCCACTCTCCTCTGCTCTTTTCACTCTTACCACCCCAAGGAAATTCTTTGTGTGTGCTATCCTTTTTTGCTTTCTGTTTTGGGTTAGAGTAGAATATAGAATGGGGGTTTAATGCCTTATAATTGCAAGTAATTACGTGTATCATATCATGTGTAACGCAAACAACCAAACAAACTTACCGAGAACAAACGGAACTTAGTTTCAACAGTAGCCTGACCACCAGCCTTCTTTTTCTTCTTCTTCTTTTTCTTCTTCTTCTTCTTCTTCTTCAACATCCGATGAGGATCAGTGTTGCCACTTTCGGATGGGGAAGCTGTCCACTCTCCATAAGGAGGAATACCGCTCTTGCCTGATTTCCCCCAAGGATGAATACCACTCTTGCCTGATTTCCCCTCCGAGTAGTACAATCCAGACTTGCCCGACTTTCCAGAGAGACATTCACTAGCGGCGCCTGACTTGCCACTCTTAGATAAATAAGAACCAGACTTGTCCCAAGGACGAATACCACTCTTGCCTGATTTCCCATGTGATCCAGACTTGCCTGGATATCCTGACTTGCCACTCTTCCCATGGTCCAATGATGTTGGCTGTGATATGAGATACCATAATATGGAAAGTAGAGAGTGAACATAATCATGTGAGTAAGCATATGACTAGTTGTCTGAACAGAGACTCTTTTGAGATGAACAAGATCAATACTTACCTCTTTTGATGGTGAACGAGAACGAGAAGGCCCTGCGGTAGGTTCAAATTGAGGAATGTTTTCGTCTAGAGAAGGCGATCTTGACGGCACTTTGGAGGGTGAACGGCTTGGCCCTGAAGTTGGCTGTGATATAAGATTGACGAGTAGAGAGTGAACATACCATGTGAGGACGTGCGTGTGAGTAAGTAAGTTCAAGAGCTCTACGACACCCTTTCCAGATATGTCCAGATATGTTTGATAAGGATACAGATTAAGCTCACCTGTTTTGACGGCGATCCTGTCGAGACTGTTGAGGGCGATACGGAAGGCCCTTTACTTGGTCCATGTGAGGGTGAACGGCTTGGACCCGATGTTGGCTGTGACAATATCATACCGATAGGTTGAAAAGTAGAGAGTGAATGAACGTATCATCGTGAGCAAGTGCAAGTGATTGAGTGTTCCTAGATCATGCCAATACTTACCTCTTTCGATGGCGAACCAGTTGGAGGCTGACTAGCTGTCTTCTCCGGTTGAGAAGACAGCGACGGAGCCTCAGAAGGTTCATCACTTGGTGAGCGTGAACTAGAAGGCTTGTTTGAGGAAACAATAGACGGCGAACCAGAAGGTTCAACACTGGGAGAACTTGAACGAGAAGGACTTTCACTTGATACTTCGGAAGGCTCTTGACTGATCGACGGCAAATCAGATGGCTCATAGCTTGGTGCAAATGACTGAGAGGGCATTCCGGAAGGCATACTTGTTGGTGCAGGCTATCAGTAAGTTATATGAATGAGAGAAAAGTGAGTCATTTGACAAATGAAGAAGCAATCACCGAGCAGCTACTAATAGTAAGTACACATATATGACTTACACAAGCAGCGTAAATTGTATCAGCTCCTATATATTTCAGGCATTGCTCTTCCTCTTTGCAGCAGTTAATCAATTCAGAAATCTGATCTCCATTATCATTGATCTTGTAGCAAGAACGGTAAACATTACATGAGTCGATTAGATCAACTCCGCTTAATTGAGCTCCAGAGCACGAGTAACTATCTGTGCAAGACGAATCAGCACTACCAATTGTAGCAGTATTGCATGAACCAAGCTCTCCTGAGCATGATGGGCCTACAGCATATGGGATATTAGCATTTTGGCAAGCATAAAAACTACCAGTACATGTTGCATCTTTACACACTATAAAAGAGTGAATAGAGATTAAAGAGGGGCGATTAGTATAAGTGTTATGACCAAAATGATTCCAAAATATACTACATGAGGATGACTCTTTGCTTACCTTTGCCTGTAAAGCCAGCACATGCATCAGCCCCAGTGCAACATTGACCAGCACATGCATCCTTACAAGATGTGGATGTATCACCACTAACAAAACCGCCATCACAATCAACGTATGCATCACTGCCCGATAAACCAGGTATATTTGTAGCATCACAACGATCCTTAAATGCTTGGAGGGCAGCAGCATCTAGTCTACGTCCTTGAGGCTGGGCTTGACGATCCTCAACATCTTGAGGCGCACTTAACACGGTCTGATCTTGAGGATCGACAGAAGTAGTACTCTCCCTGTCATTAGAGAGAATACCAATACTTTCAGACTTATCAATAGACGTCTTCTTGGATAGAAGGGAAGACGAAGAAGCATCTGCATGTACTTCTTCAAACTTGTTGGACCTCCTTGGCTTCCGAGGCTTCCGAGTATACCGTCCACGAGTGCTACCCTTGACATAACGGAGGAAGAATTTATTCTCCTGTTTATCGTCCTGCCCCTTTATTGACATAGCATAGATCGGGGAGTATGGGGAGATTTATATGTTAGAGATAGGACTATTCGCAAATACATATAAATGGAGATGACAATTGACAATTGCAATAAACTTACCCCACGGCCGCCTCTACTACGAGGAATAATATCATGTTGCCCCTCACATGATTTTGTAACTACAGTAAGTACTAATGATGTTGACCACTTCATATTACTTTTAATTATTCTCAATTCTTGATCAATATCTGTCGGATAAATTTACACAAATGATATTATGTTAATGTTGGGTTCTGATAACTGATGAATACCAGTTGTTTAGTGGAGATTGTTGATTACTGGCCAATACTACTATTGTCAATTGATTTTGCTATCTATTGCAATTCAGTTTATGAGTAGTAATCACCTGCCATTCACCTGCCTCATTCAGACATGGCGCAGCTCTTGTGTCATATGTCTCATAGTCCAATGTCGAACTGTTCCGATGTGACACATATGAAAATTGATATCTCATCTCTTGGGTTATCCTTCGATAATAACTGAATTAAAAGCTCAGAGTTCGATAACTGAATTAAAGCTCAGGAGTCATATCGATCTGATGACATTTGGTTCAGTATTATGTAAGGATGATAGTTATCCGGTTCCCCCTACATAATACTCATTAACCAGCGGTTAATGGCGGCTGATGTATAACATTTGAATATACCTATCAGATTATATCCCAATCGTTATCAAGCTTTACTTTTGATTTTTGAGTTTGGTGTAAATTGAAATCTTCTTGTGCTGGTTGCAATATGGTACCTACTTGCCGCAATATATCCCCAGGCAGGATATACCTTAGTTTGCAATATAGAACTAATACTTTATCAAGGATTGTGATGTGAATAGATCATTTGAATCTGACGTATGACCTGCTATATATCTATATCATGTGCATTAAGTATCGATTTCTATAAATTTGAGCTGGTGTAGATGACGTGCTGATGATACTGCCATCGATAATATCATCTTCTACTTCTAATTTTACAAATTGATGTTTATTTCATAACTTTTGTACTTTTCTCATTCTTCGGGGTATGTATTGAGTTCGACAATTTCATCATGCTAATAGAATATAGAGTAGATCGGAGGTATATTGATATGATATAAAGATACTGTGCAACATCAACCACCATTTTAAAATCTGTTTTATCTTCTGTTTTAATGTGTAATGTGTATTTGTTATTTGCGTCATTAATTATCAAGAAGATATTGATTAGATACCGTCAATAACAATAATAATATAAAACCGTCAACTGCACTTGAGATGTGTGTAATAGTTCAGTAACCTCTCACATTCGCACAGCATTGGATTGATTGCATCATTCAATCATGGCTTAATCTGTTGCTTTGATGTGTTATGAGAGATAGATACGTAACTCAATAACTATGGTCAGTATCATATCAAAGAGTATCATAATAAGGAACCACTCTTCTACAATATTTCAAATATCAATACTAACACTACCGTAAGTTGATGTTGTTGCTATGCTACTCTCTACTAGAGCAGCGTCGTGAAATACCTCTGCAATCATCAATACCTCCAAGTTCGTTGATGAAAGCCTCTAGAGCCGTCATTTTTAGTTTGCATGTTAGATAAGAGCTTGCTTTGATTTTGATGCCGGCATAGTGAACTGACACTGACTTTGCGGTTGTAATACAAGACAATACCTTCCCCACGGGATATTGAACTATTATTTACTTATAATGATACTTGATGTACGCTTTCATTTATCAGGCCTTACTTTCAATAATACAATACACTACAACATTGCAAGTCAAATAAAGCAAAATGATAATGCAATTCAAATGTACGACGCACTGGCTGCAAATAATAGTAACAATAGATTGATACTCAGCCGTATCAAATGAAATAATGCAGAGGATGACCATCAATTGTGTATCAACGCCGATCGTTACGATAAAGAGGAATGCTACTATTCTCCAGAAGGCACCGAAGATATGGGATGGTTAGGGTATTTTGTTGTCAATAATAAACATTTACGAGTGCTTACATTAATCAAGAATTTGATGCGGCTGTCTACAAACCATTCTTTACAGGATTGAGACGCAATACCTCAATTACTATGTTATCTTTAAAACGAATGGATCATATTGACTAGATATGTTGAGTCCATTCATCAAAAACAATCCCAACTTGACATATATTATTAGTATTTCAAATTGCAATTTAGAAGAGAAAGAGGAGCGTTTATTAGCCTTGGCAATTTGTAGTAGTAAACACAAATCATTACAGCATTTGTCACTATATGAAAGTGAACTCTCCGACAAGGGATTAGTTGATATCATTACAGCATTAAGTTTTCATCCCCATCTAAAGCATCTTGATTTGGATTCAAACTATCTTCATATAAATGGTTGTAAGGCTTTGTCAACTTTACTGCAACATTCTGCTACTGGAATACAATATCTTGATCTATCTCGTAATGAAATCAACGATGAGGGGATAGAGGCTTTGGTTCCTTCTCTCAAGAAGTGTAGCCATTTGGAATCACTGAAATTGGCTGAGTGTGGATACAATGTTACAACCAGAGGGTATACATTGCATACTTTAAACTTGAGTGGCAGCTTGAGTGAAATAATGCAATCTGAATGGCAAGCCGTGTCCAAACTTCTTTGCAACATATACCAGTGACGATTCAAATATTTATGACCTATTGACTGAAGATCCGACGAACACAGAGATATAGCCAATACTCTTTTCTTACATTGAACCAAAGACGTGACAAGAAAGAAGTTGCTATGATTAAGATTCTACAGCATCACAATGGATTCAATATGACACCGTTATTTGAATGGGAATTCAATGCCTTGCCTCTAATGATTGAATGGTTTGAGAGGGCGTCCGCAATAACAATGCCTGAGAACTTTGATGCCAATGTTGGTCCGAGGAAGCTGTCATGTATCTATCAATTCGTTAGAGCTATGCAGAGTTATATGTAGAGACACGCCTGAGGAAGCAGTTGGAAGATATTAAATCTAAAGAGTCAGAGATGGAAAAGAGACAAATGGACCTACGTCGTCAACAGTTGATATTAGAATTGCAATTGAAAGAGATGGAGGATGAGAAGAAGTCAGAAGAAGAGTATCACGGAGAAGCGACGGTAACACATTAGTTATAATCTAGATTATAAATCAGTGCATGGTTAAATTTCTTCAATTACAAAATCATCCCAATCCTGTATTAGAGGAACTTAAGATCACTTTTAGGCATCATAGTATTACTGAAACTTTGCTGGATTCGCTTGTCAGCTCATTAATGGGTATGCAGTCATTAAAGAAGCTTGGAGAATGAGTACCCAAGGTTGGCAGTCCGTAGCAACTTTACTCCAGCATCAAAACGACGTGTAGATGCATTTGAAATAGGTCTAACTTAAAGACTTGAGATTTCGATAAGTTATATGAGTATGTCTCACTCTTCTATTCATCTAGTGAGCTATTGCATCTGGTGGCTTCTTGCCAAGGACACAAGCTTCAGCCTGACAAAACATAAAGTGAACATCCCACTTTCTACTGCCATAACCGCCTTGATATATTAAGTCCTCTAGCCATACTTGTAATTTGTCTGAGAATATAAAGGTAGTTGGACAGCTCGCTGTTGAATACTTACGATAGCCCATCCACTTGCCAACAGATAAGTCTTCAATGAAGTACAGTCCTCCAGGCTTTAATGTTGGCCATAGTTTGATGAATGATGCCATGATTTGACAATTGTGATGTCCGCCGTCATCTATAATCACATCGAATTCACCACCAGACTTCTCTATCCAGCCATCTAATGTACTGTTGTTCCCTTGATCGCCGACTAATGTATTGAAACCATCCAATTTTCCTTGCTTTGTTGATATCTCTACACAAGTATTGTTATACTCTGCCTCCCATAAGTTTGCTTTCGGGAATAGCTTCTTCCAGAGTGCTACTGATGCTCCAGGTTCATAATTCATATCACACCCTAAACCAATTTCCAGCATCTTCATATCTGGTTTTCTTTTGTAGTATGGTAATAGGAACTGACCATACATTGTATAGAAACTGTGTGTCGTAATCTTGTCAGTAATCGGTGTCAGTGATCCGGCAGTCTCTACAAATGTTCTTTCCTCTGGAAGTAGTTCTATATTCACCAGTGCACTATCAGTACTTGAAGCTGGTTTCTTACCAAGTACACATGCCTCAGCTTGACAATACATGAAATGTACATCCCACTTCTTACTACCATATCCACCTTGATATATCAAATCTTCTAACCAATCTTGTAACTTATCACTAAATGTAAATTTCTTAGCATTGCAACTAGCCGTACCGGCATGTCGAAAACCACGCCATTTACCAACTTGTAAATCTTCAATAAAGTACAATCCACCTGGTTTGATCGTTGGCCATAGTTTAATGAAGGATGTTATTATTTGACAATTGTGATGTCCGCCGTCATCTATAATCACATCAAAGTTACCACCACTTTTAGTGATCCATTTATCTAATGTTGCATTGTCTCCTTGATCCCCGACTAGTGTATTGAAGCCGTCCAACTTTCCTTGTTTAGTTGATATCTCAACACATGTTTTGTTATATTCAGCTTCCCATAGATTAGCTTTTGGAAATAACTTCTTCCATAATGCCACAGACGCGCCGGGTTCATAATTCATATCACAGCCCAATCCAATCTCTAGCATTTTCATAGTTGGTATACGTTTATAGTATGGTAATAAGAATTGACCATACATTGGATAATACTTGTGTGTTGTAACCTTATCTGTAATTGGTTGTAAGGATGTTGCAGCATGTACGAAATGTGCTTCATTTGGTAAGAGTTGTGAATTCATTGATTTTTCAGCTGCATTGTGTTCAGCCTGAGATAGTGCATTCTCATCTTTTATAGTTAGGTGTGAATTGATTGCACTACTACTACCACTGGTACTATTCAATAATGAAGAAGATATTGTATTATGAATCTTCTCTTGCTGTTTCTTCTGTGTATCGTTACTAGTGCTACCCCTTTGATATAAGAGATATATTGCAATGAATATTGATGCCACTATTGCTATTCGATTTTTCGATGTATGTCTAGGATTCTTGTGCTTTTTATTAATATATGACCAATTATTATTAGTACTAATAGGTTCCCGAGGGCGTTGAACATATATTGGTTTGTTACGTCTTGAATGTATTGTCATTTTTTGTGTGTATGATATTATGTTTGTTTTTGTGAGTAGATATAGAATATGGCCGACGCCGACAAAATTAGAATAGATGTATTAATGTCTGCGCATTAGTAGATATATCATCGGTGTGGTATAAGGAGAGGATAACAAGAGACGGGCTTATCAATAACACATAACACAACACAGCAACACAATAAAGTGCTCTCACTTATGTGATATGAAACTTCTCCTACCGAATGCACTATGAAACTTCTGTTGAAAGGCAATAATTTGATAGATATATTGATCTATCATGATCAATAGCAGGTAAGCAGCGGCCAGAGAGGACCCATAGAGCCACGCCGATAGTGGGGTCGGTCGTCAAGTGTGTTGTGTATGATTTGCTGTGGGGTTTTGAGTAAGGGCTTTGCAATCTGAGTCTGAGTCTACAATACTCATCCATTGCAAATTTTCATGTTTGAGATTTGAGAGTCGCAAAAAGAGATGATACCACATACCTCAACAAACAGCCATCCATCATTATCAAAGAAAAGTAGTAATGACATACGCCGTCTTTTATTTGCAATCCTATTTGTGATCACATATCTTCTACATGATAATATTGTCGAGCATGATTTGTCAGTAGTACATCAAAATATATCAACCTCAAATACAACCACTACAACTCATGCATCCAATAATTACAAGTACATACATGCAACTACCAAATCAAATGCATACACCGAACAACATACTCCATATAATACTCAAAATAATACCATACGTATATCATTCCGTTTACATAATCAATTAAATGAAGGATTACCAACTAAATTCCTATCTGTCAAACCATACATGTGTGGTTCGAACAAGGCACCATTACCTACATCATTATCACAAAGTACAGTACTCAACTTTACAACAACAATATCTACCAACTTGAAAATTGTACATGTAGGTGATTCATTAAGTCAACAATTTGTACAAGGATTTGATGCTACATTATTAGGATCAACATATGAATATAATCGAAATGTATTAGCAGAATATTTCTATGAAGGTAAAGTATATTCACATAATTGTCTCAGTGTTGCGGCACCAATAAGAGGAGGCGGGGTATCATCGTATTGGAGAATAACTGATTTACTAAGTAACACAAACAGAAGAAAAGAAGCAAGATGTGCTAAAGAGGAATTACAATTAAAACAACGTATTGGATGGAGTAATACACAATCTATACAGTTAGTTGATTATAGATATACATTGGATTTAGATGAAAGTGTAGTGAAAGAGATATTAGATACAAGGGTACCACAACCAATGCCTAAACCGATTGAATTGTCAGTAGGTAGTTATGATGTAGCTGTATTACGGATAACACATGGTTGGATGGATATTGTTGATATAACGCGTGAACGTATCATAGAAGCAATCAACTTATCATATGACAATTTGGGTGTTGATACTGTAGTCATTACTACATTACCATTGAATAATAATGTATTAACAGCAGAAGATTGGGATGGGATATATAAGATTAATGTCATTATTCGAGATGTTGCAATGAATTGGGAGAGTATACGACATAGTAGTAGTAGTGAGAAGAAGAAGAGAGGAGTAAAGTATATATTAGTACAAGAATTTGGACAATTTACCAATGAAATACTATGGAAATCAGCACAACATCTTGGTATATACAACAATGTATCAAGCTTAGACTCTGATAAGAAGCAGCCAAATGGATGGGAGTTATCAGGTACATCATTTCTACTAGATCGTCTTCCATTAGCAAAGCGAAAATGGCCACCAAGTATACCAATGGTATGTGCACAACCACCTGGAGTTAATGAAAAGAGTAATGCATGCATACGGAATAGAATATCAAGTGACGGAATACATTGGTGCATTGAAACATTGGGTACACGATACTCGGCTAGTATTGCTTGTTTGTTAGGTTGTGTATACAATGGAGATATGAAAGGGAACTTGGAAATGAAGAATGATGATACAGACTTGAGACAATGTGAACGTGAATGTAATGAACAGTTCATGTCGATTAAACCTGTTGATGGAAGTTGGATTGGTAATGGAATGACTCTCTTTTCACAATCACCAAGGCAAATGGAAACGGAAACACACTCTAATACTATTGTCAGAGGCAATAAACACTAATTCTAAGGAATAACACGTACACTATATTCTATACTGCTGCTTGTGAGCTATCTCTCCATGCATGCTAAGATTCCTCATATTGTTCTAGCCTAGTTGATGTTCACATCTAGAACATCTATACCACTTCCTTGTTTTAGAGAACACGTCTCTTTTTTCTTGCCTTACTACTTGCTCTTGTCTTACTCTCGGTATCAAACAAACAGGGCATACCTTTCAGCACCGCAAACATCAGAGTATGTCCACCAACGTCATCATGCTCTTTCCCAATCCATGTCATCGCCTGAGGTAGGACATTCATATCCATGGTGACAAATTCTCTGACGTCTACATCTTCATCTTTCAAGAAATAATGCTGAATTATCTTTTGACGCGCTACTTGCTTCTTATCTTGATTCTCATTCAGCTGTAAAGATGATGTAATATTATGATCTAGAGACCTCCCGACATAATGAAGTGTATGGTTTGATTCAAATATTGCTTCAATACTTGATGTATTGCAGATAGTCCTATGAAGGGCGTCCCAGCTTCTGTTGGCAATGCCAGAGTTATTCCACAAAGACAAAGCACATAAACTTGTATTATGAGACAACTCCTCTGCAAATCCAATCACAATCTCATCATTGAGATTACAACCGAACATACCTAGCCGTTTTAAAGCGGAAATGGGACTACTAAGACAAGACGAGAGGCTCTGCCACCCACGAACACCTATTGAAACATTTTGATTGAGATCCAAATCAGTTATCATGGAATTGTTAGCAAGTGTGGTTGCAATAATAATCATCTTCTCATCATCCAAGTTGCAAGCATCAAGAGAGAGCCTTGTCAATGTCGAATTGGGGCTTTGTAAGCACACCGAGAAGGCTTGCCACCCTGCTGATGTAATGGAGTTACCAATATTGTTGAGTATTAAACCCTTCAGCGTTGTGTTGACATTAATAGCACCCCCAAGTATTGATGCCTCTTGATCGTCGATAGGAGGTCTGCAATAGCTCAAATCAAGGTAAGTCAATGATGAAATGAGGTATTGATACCTGTTTGATAATGATCTTAATCCAACACTACTCATAGGTGTATTTGAGAGTTTGAGACACTTTAATGTATTGTTTTTCACCAAAGAATTGCATAATTCAACCGCCTCGTCCTCATCAACCCTGCTGCTAGTGAAGTCTAAACACTTCAATGATGTGTTTTTAGATAGAGCATTTGCCAAGGTCACGCTATCTTGAGGATTGCCAACATTATTATACTCTAAATCCAACTTCTCTAATCTGCAATCTGGTTTTAGAAGTATATTTGCCAATGAATCAAAACACTGCCGTCCTCCAAGTCCACATTCATGTAAAGATAGTTTGGTCAGATTTCTATATCCCTCCAAGGCTTTAATAAGCTCCCCTAATACATGTTCTCCACCCATATTACATGAATGAATCCCCAACACTTCCAATGAATCTTTATTGCTTCTTTTTTCCAGCGCAACTGCCAGTAAATGTGTATTATCTTCACCAATATCAGACTCATAAAATTCGATGTGGACAAGATTAGTGTTGATAAAAAAGGGTTGCAGAGGCTGGAATATTGCGGATAAATCACTATCGAATATGTAAAAGGCTTCAATGGAACGATTCCTAGCAAGCCCAGTACAGAATAAAAAGATGTGAATCAGGGTGTTGATTTCCTCGGACCATTCATCACTGATGATTTCAATTTTCTTCAGTTGTGTATTATCTCCAATAAATTTCCCTTCCGTACTCCAATCAACATTCTGTACAAATTCCCCTGTTAAATTAACTTCCAATGAAGTGATGTCTGCATCATTCAACTTGATTTTATCATGTGTTTCCTTGTTTAGCTTTTCTGCATCGTCATAGCCGTCATCGTCATCATCAGACCAGTAATTCGTTTCCTCATTAATGCTACTCTCATCATCCTCACTCAAACTCTCATTATCTCTGTCTTCTCCATCATCCCCTCTATTTTGATCAACATTATCAGCATCCATGCTGCTAATTATTAGAGTCTGTGTTTTAAACTGTATAAAGAAATACACTGTGACGGTACACTATAATAAGCTTTTACCAATTTATATTATGTCTATGTTGTGGGTGTATGTATTGATGTTTAAAGCCGCTTCACAATAAAACCGGCAAACTACTACTAATACCAATCAATCAAATGTGCCCCCACATCCAAACAGCTAACTATCTATTGTGTGTAGCACAGATATTGATATAACGTACTTATTAAGACGTGCTGACGTGATTTTTAAAGGAAAAAGAGGATTGCCCCCTAGCCCCCTAAAAGTGATGAGTTGCCGCCGCCGCCTTGCGTATCTCTCTTATCCTTTGCTGATAACTGTGATGGCATTGGACGCTTGATAATCTAGTTGCAATATGATGCTCCTCTTATATCACTAGCTTATATCGGGTATCATTTGATCGGCACTTCACACAAAAAATATATCATGTTTCTAAAACGAGCATATTATCATACACACTCTCATAATAATACACACAACAATACCAATAATAGCCAGAAAAGAGTTGTGTTGGTAGCGATTGCTTTTATTGCAATATTCTTGATTGATAATCTATTATTCAATAATGTCCACATCATCAATGAGAGTGCTTCACTATTTCCTGCAAATAATGAGTACACAAAAGCAAAACAAGCATCACTTGTTATATTCTACAATCTATTCATACCAAGTAATGACACCGAGGGTTTACTCAATGCAATAAATGTTATTACTGATCAAATGAAACAAGTTTCTACTGCATTATATCGATTAGAGAAGCAGGTCAGTAATAATAGTGCACAACAAAAGAAATCTGGTGTAGTATATTACAATCTAATTGGTAATGAACAATTTACAGAAATGAATACACTATGTCAATCACTCCATCCAAGATTAGATTGTTTACAATTACAACATTATACGAATGCTACCGAATCAGTAACATTATCTAGTTTATATGATTATTGTCATACTGATATTGCCAAACAAAGTGATATGAAGCGTGTGGTATATCTACATTCGAAAGGTAGTTTTCATGATCATGGTAAACAAACACCATGGAGACGAGCATTAACTAATGCTTCATTACATTTAGATTGTTTATCTCCACCCAATGATGACTGTGACGTATGTGGTGCACAATATTATACAATGTTTGGTAGTATGTTTCCCGGCAACATGTGGACAGCCAAATGTTCATATATACGAAAGTTACTACCTCCTACATATAATGGAGAGTATGTGCATCGTAAGAATGAAGCAATTAAACAATATTTGATACTCAAGACTGAGAATATAGTATATAATACACTCGGATGGCACCAGGATGTGTTCTTTGGATTAGGCAGATATATTAATGAACATTGGGTAGCTTCACATCCAAGTATCCAACCCTGTGATATGCACAGTCCGCAAGTTGGATTTTGGAATATGGTCGAAGGGCAAGTCAAAGATGACCAATATGAATGGGGTATTGCACCACGAAGATTAATGATATTTGATGAACCCGAGAGTAAACCAGTGATGAGAAGAAAGAACATAGACAAGTGGTTATCAAAGAATGACACCGAGAACTTTCGTCAATACTATTATCTTGCTGGGAATATGATTAAATGGATATCATTGTATGATAGTGTGCCTAATCAAGAGTCTTGGGTATGGAATCATTATCCTGCCGGAGAGATGTGGAAGGAACATGTTGCCAAGTATGGTACAAAATCTATCGATGCATTGATTGAACAGAGTACGAAGTCAAAGTATCATTCGATTGCTGATACGAATCAAATGAGCTCATCTGTGGAAGAAGAGTTTGAGAAGATATTAGCTGAATCCAATACATGGAAGACTTGACCATTATCCAATAAGGGATAGTATGTTTAGCAAAGAAGAAGGATACCAAGAAAGATTTTCGAGTCATGCATGTTAGATTCACCAACTGAAACTGCCAAAAATCGCTCCTAACGATGGTCTCATTTACTCATGAGCCATGGCTATCGGCAATGTTGTCAGTAGAATAGGAGAAGGACAACTGGGTGGAGTTGATGTACCACAGTGTTGGATATGCCACGACGAGGGTACAGATGAATCAGGAGAGTCGCTTCGACGTGATTGCTCCTGCAGAGGATCAGATTCCGGCTTTGTTCACCTCTCATGTCTTGTAGGGTATATCAAACACAAGACAAAGCAGTGGGATGGACGTGATTTTGATGAATTGTGGAAGCTATGGCAAGAGTGTCCTAGGTGTAAGCAGCGTCACCAAAACGAGCTTAGAGTTGAGTTAGCTACTGAGTTTGTATCTTTCGTGGAGACAAACTACTCTGATAATCAAGGGATGTACCTCATAGCTTCATATGAAAAGCTCACTTCTCTAACAAATATGACTGTCGCTAATAAGAACAAGTGCACACAGGCTAGTCAAGAGGCAAATGACATATCAAACAAAATGCTTTCCATCATTGAGCAGATTAAAATTACACACGATCCTTTTTTAATACTAATACGGGTCAAGTACATCGAACCAAGGGTCTACAATTGCCTCGGTCGTATTGCCTTGGAAGAGGGTGCAAAAGAAGGTGCACAGAAGGCATTAGCTCACTTTGAGAAGTACCGAGATCTCTGTAGTGCGTCGGGGTTAATTGATGAAAACCCTGTTGCTGAACATAATATTAGTGTTGCCAAAGAAAAGTGTGGGCAAGTCTCAATGTGCATCAAGAAGAAGTTGGAACAATCTCAGAAACTGTATAATGTGCTTGTCGTGAAAGAAGGAGAGGGGGCGATAAATACACTTATTTGTGGTAAGAACCTCGCCAAAGATCTATATATGGCACACCGAAACCGAGAAGCTGAGAGGCTACTCGAAAAGCTGGCCGAGACAAGCAAACAAGTTCATGGCGAAGGTCACTCAGTGACTAAGAGCATACATTCAGAACTGCTCCTAGCACAGAGAAGTAAACAATTTGCTCGGGCAATCTGCATAGTGGCCGTAATTGTCTCTGTTTCCCTTCTCTACTGGCAACTTATGTTCATCTTTGAAAAGTTGAATATATATATTGACCTATATACTGAAGAGCTTCCGAGACGATATCATTTTGTTCTATTTCTCTCTGAGCTGACGATCATACTCTGTGGGCCGATAATCATACTATGTTTTGTAAGGAGTGCGCTGAGAACCGCCCGGGTTAAATATCAGTGACTATTGTGTTGACATACGAATGGGTGGAGTAGATCCTATGTTAACCTTAAATTGTCTTGTGGACTGACTGCAAATACCTTAAGTTTATTCTAATATCTAATCAACCTTCTGGAATCCAGCCTCTGCCAAATGAACATTCTTATGTTCATTATTTAGAACTCACAATCTTGCCCCAAATATTCCAACAAACCTCAACTTTTTTTACACTCCTTTCCAACATTATATCCTTTAATACCACAATGCCCCTCCCAATTCACATAATCCCCAACATGGTACAAATAAATCCCCAAACCCTAATCCCCCATAACACTAATAAACCAATCCCAAACAATAACTAAATCAAAGCTTAAGCACCAAGAGCATCAGCTATCTTTGGTTCATTCTTCAACAATACCAAAACATCCTTCATCCTACCAGTATCAACGGCACCATCGGAACTATCCTGATTTAATTCAATCATCTTAACAACACGTTGCCATGAATTATCATTCTCAAGATCAGCCTCAATAGCCTCCAATTTATCCTGTTCATCGGATCGGTTCTTGGCCATTCGTGCTTCGCGTCGTTTTTCACGTTCTGCTTGGAACTTTTCAATGTCTTCACGTGCTTTTTCGACAGTGGCGGCCTTGGTTGCGTTTTCTTCATCTTTACGTGTTAATAAGGTTGTTTGCCATTCGTCATTCCATTTTGCCATTGGTGTTGGTTCAGCTGATACTAATACATTATTACTTGCTGGTTCTTCTTCATCATCTGATACTGTTTCAACACCGGCGGGTGCAGCCGCAAAGGCATTATCTTCCTCCACAGGTGGTGCCTCGTATGGGGCTGCTGCCAAAATAATTGGTGCATTATCGTCGGCTGAACCGGCTGCATTTACATCGCCGACGAAATCATCAGCTGGGGGTGCAGCGAATGCATTATCATCTGCTGGTGGTGCCATGAAGGCTGCCATATCATCACTCTCTGCCATCTTTATATTGTTTATGAATACTACCACCACTCCACGATTTTGAGTTGCGCAGAAGTGTGTGTGTGTGTAAAAGGGCAAAAAGATCTGGCGCCGGGCATTCCTACCTAATACCTAAACCTAAACTATACCCTTTTTCAGGACCTCAAATCCTAGTTTCATGAGATTCTTGCTGATTAGTTGCACAAGGCGGACCAAATAAAAGCAGTAGTAAACCTTTTGATAATGATACAATGGAGGCAGAAGGTGTAGTCAATGATACGTCGCCAACAACGGTAGCTGTTGATACAGAAGAAGAGGGCAGCACCGAGGATACCAACATATCTCTCGACAATGCAACAATATCAAAAAATGACGTAGTGGTAAACGATACAGATATACTTCTACCTGCTCCTGATATGAATGATACTGATCCTTTATTGGATATAGAACCTATCAATAATGTTACTTCTGCTCCTACTATTTCGCCGTCAGTTAGTAGCACAGAGGATACCAGCACATCTTCTCCTTCGGTGCACCAAACCACATTGCAGCCAATAACTATATCAACAACCACAGTGCCTTCATTGGCTCCATCAATACTAAGCCCAACAACACCATATCCAACAACTAAAGATTACTATTACTACAATAACTTCTTTACCGACCGGCACAACTTAATCCTTGGCTGTTCTCCCAAGAATTATTTCATTGATCCGAACAACTTACTTGGTACATCCCATTCATTATATAAACTATACTTTGATGAGATACTGCCCAAGACTTTTATACCAATAGCAAAAGAACATGATTATCATTCTACTCCATTGGTTATGCAACATGTCGACACTGACATGTTCTTAACTGAGAATACTGCGCTATATCCTGGAGTTGTCACTACTAATGATATGTACAATATGATATCAATTGAAGAAATGTTTGTACCACTTGCTCATGGCGTGCATGGGGATCAAATATTGAAATTAATTGATGAGTTTGCAATTGGCAATGATACCGACACAGTGGCAGTGTCTTCTACAATCAACAATCGACAAAAGTACACACTTTATACCATATCAAAAGATGAAGATTTATTAGGAGAAAGTATGGAACAATTGAATATAACAATTACTGCATCATTGCCTAGTACGTCGAAAGAATATATGGTTGATGATGTTAGTCTTCAAAGTGTATGGGTTGACTTTATTATGAAACAATGGAAGTATGATGATAATGGCTGTTTAGGGCATAAAGAAGATAGTAGTGGAGGGAAACATAATCATGATGATGGGAAGCACACACACGACAAACCATCTACAACAACTCATGATCACGACAAAGGTGGATCAGCTAATATCTCCGGCGGTGAAGCAAATGTCGCTGCAAACTCTCCATCTCGAGGAAGTGTCACTCCACAATCCAATAACTCTAACACACAACCAATTGCTGCAGGGTTGAGTGTAGTACTCTTGGTAGCCATTGCAGTGGTAGGAACACTAGCCTTCTTCATCATACGCAAGTCACAGAGTCCAAATAGACAATCGTGGGAGACTTCTATATCAAGGCAGAGTGAGCTTGGGAACAGTAATAATGATTTGGAATTGCAAGCTAATGATGCTTATGAGGACGAAGAAAGGAGTGTCGATTACGCCCCACCTATGAGTTCTTTTGCTTAGAAAGAATGTATAAAATGTACAGATATGTAACGGTATTGAAAGAAGATAGATTAAAATCAATTTTAAGGTCATCTACTTCTAACCTGAACTCCGTTTGACCACATGCCCTGGTAGAAATCGCCATTATCATATGTCATTATACCTTTCCCATTGGGCTGGCCGTAATCATTCGTTTCACCACTATAGATCCCCATTTCTTGAGTGTTGGCATCCATAAAGGGCATATTCTCAACTTGATGCGTCTTACTCCGTCGAATGTTATTCTTGTCTCGGGAAGAACTCGATCCATCATCCTCTGTTGACATTTTACCCAACATGATATTAGAAGACGAAGAAGAGGATGTGCTACGAGGTGGTGGCCCGGGGACTGATCTTCTTGGCACTGGATACTCAGCTGACCGATCATTATTGGAAGAAAGAGACTGCTGTGACTGCTCCAGCTTCTCAACTTGAGCTTGAGCTTTCTCTAGTTGATGCTTCGCCTTTTGCAATTTCTTAGCTTGTAACTTTTGTTCACTCTGTTGTTTCTGCTTACTATAACTTTTCAAAGCTTGCGCGAATGGCGGTGATAACGCCACTGGCATTGTCAATTCCGATACTTGATCCTTACTGGTACTTGAATTACTATGTACATCAATTTCATTACCTGTTAGTGGTCCACGATTAATGGTAGCAACATCTGAATCTGTATTAACTTGATCTTCTAACAACTTTGATTCACGATATACCGATAGATGATCTTTACTCTTATGTTGTGGACGGTATGATCGTACTTTTGAATGGAGTGGCGGGGCACGACGTATAGCACGGGGTATTGTCAGTTCTGATATGAAATCACTCTTCTTCGAGGCAGGTGAACTTTCACTGTTATTACTGTGGAAGGAATTCATACGCTTGACTTTAATCTCACTAATGTGTGCCTTTACACCCTTCTTCTTTGAAGACGATGTCGAGGTAGATGACTTGTTGGATGATATACTAGTTGATTCAGGTTTAGCTGATGGTTTCTTTAATCGAATAGACGAGTGCATTGGCGGTGCTACCACACTCTTCTTCTTCTTCTTCTTCTTCTTCTTCTTTGTAGCCTCTTTCACCTCCTCACCAA
>Ga0075439_12430_pt1 | contig 20803 bp, 15 predicted proteins | sample MintriSingleCell_FD_74264 | JGI IMG/M metagenome (GOLD analysis project Ga0075439, IMG submission 74264) | Marine eukaryotic communities from Monterey Bay, USA to study complex ecological interactions - Minidiscus trioculatus JGI Plate_4_G5... | ecosystem: Environmental > Aquatic > Marine >... | reverse complement strand
AGAGTAGCTGAGCTAACACCTGATGCTATTCACTGCAAGTGTCCCATCATTATGGGCGGGCCTAGAGATGTCGGTGTTGTCTATGATTGCTACAAGAAGGCTGGTATTGACACTCCTGCTTTGTAAGTCGGATACTCAAGTCGTTGTCAAGAAGTGGATGCGTATTAGAGTGTTTGTTGTGCTACTATTTGCTAAACATACAGTTCATTCACAACTTGAAGATGATTAGTAAGTTATCATCCATGTATAGAATTGAGCTTAGCTATTGTTGTTCGTAAAGAAGAGAGAAGATGCCCCTATTTTGTATTAGTTAGGGCAGTAGCCATCAATTGTTTTTAAAGTAATATCGGTATTATTCGTGTACCTACATATCTGCGCTTATTAGTCTCAGCTTTGTTGCAAAGACATGATATGAGTACTTAATATAAGTACTATCTGACTCGACTGTATGGTACTACGATTAATATCAGATCGAATTGATATCTTTAAATAAATATAAGTAGCACGCATCTCTAGCCTGTCTACATAAATGAAATGACTTCGTCGACTCAGTTGAAGTTATCTTTGGCGATAATTTATTCACTCCTCCGATTTTGTCCTCCGCTGCCTTTAAAACCTGCGTAGTACGTATTTAACCGGCGGCGCTAATACTCCTGTAATACGAAGAGAAAGAAGCCGAGTAGCACAATGAAGTTTGGATTTGCCTTATTCTCTACCATAGTTTTGGGGAGTGGAGCTGATGCCTTCACCGCAAGTGTCGGTAGATCATCACGCGTAACTCATTCTTCTCTCCAAGAAAAGATTGCTGATGAGCTTGACATCCCCTGTGAAGACGAATGTGCTCTCGATAGCTACCCCAATATGCCACCCAGCGTACACCCTGGTGTTGTAACGGGTCAAGCTATGCTTGATTTACTTGACCATGCTAAAGAGAATGGTGAGTAAATATTTATAAAAAGATGTCATTTATGTGGCAGGCTTAACACGAGGAAGCTGAGTGATGATTGTGGTATCAAATACAAGTTGCTGTATCATACTATTGCAATCTTCAAATAGTATTGCACGTATATATCCCCAACATCTGCCATAAAGTTGCCGCATCAGAGTTTATATACTCATTAACTTGTTTCTCACTGTTACGTTCTTCACTCTACTCAGGATACGCCATCCCTGCTGTCAACTGTGTTTCAAATAGTGGTATAAATGCATGCCTTGAGGCTGCTCGTAAAAATGATGCTCCAATTATCATTCAGTTCTCATCCGGTGGATCACAGGTGAGTGTACTTTTATTTATTGATATGTTATTGTTTGTTTTTGGTATCCTAATGACGACAATATATAACCCAAACTCCAAACCAGTTTTATGGAGGCAAAGGACTAGATAACAAAAATTACGCTGCTGCTATTGCTGGTGCCGTGTCAGGAGCATTCCATGTTCGTACTATGGCGGAACAGTATGGTGTCCCTGTGATTCTTCATACTGATCACTGTGCTAAGAAGCTTCTTCCCTGGGTGGATGGACTCTTATCTGCTTCTGAGCGATACTATGCCAAACATGGAGAACCTCTCTTTTCATCACATATGATTGACTTATCAGAGGAACCAATTGAGGAAAATATTGATATTTGCAAAGACTACTTAACTCGCTTTTCTAAGATTGGTATGCTCTTGGAGATGGAACTTGGTATTACTGGAGGAGAAGAAGATGGTGTTAACAATGAAGATGTTGATATTGAAGATCTTTACTCAAAGCCAGAGGAAATCTGCCAGGTATATGATGCATTAACACCAATTTCTAATATGTTTACTGTTGCCGCTGCCTTCGGTAATGTACATGGAGTATACAGTCCAGGCAATGTCAAGCTTGAGCCAAAAATTTTAACTCGTGCACAAGCCTACATAAGTGACAAGCTTGGCGATAAAGCACCAGCAGACAAGAAACCAGTTAAATTCGTCTTCCATGGAGGTAGTGGATCAGATGTTAGTGATATCCAGGAGGCTATTTCCTACGGTGTTATTAAGATGAATATTGATACCGATACACAGTGGAGCTTCTGGGAAGGTATTAAGAACTTTGAGAGTAAATGGCATGATTATTTACAAGAACAAATCGGTAACCCCGAAGGTGCCGATAAGCCAAACAAGAAGTACTACGATGTAAGTGATACCAATATATGTATGCATTGCTTCAAACTCTATATGCAATGCTTTTTACTGATTTCTTTACTACTTTGACTTTGTGCAGCCCCGAGAATGCTTACGTGCAGGTGAAGTCAACACCGTGGAGCGCTTAGATCAGTGCTTTTCTGATCTTAAATGCACAAATGTACTTGGACTTGAAAAGGCAGCTGAAGCTGAGAATGTACTTGGTCCAAGACGCGGTGGCCTCCCAGTATAAAAAGTTTAGTATGGAACACGGAGTCAACACACAGTGATACAAAGAAAAACTGCAACTGAAAGTGTCAGAGTTAGAAAAAAGCTAGAGATATAAAGGGGGGTATGTTCGAGAATAGGTATTTGTTATAAATATACTGCGGAACATATCATACCTCTGTTGGTTAGATAAAAGTATAACACTAACAGTGAAATCTTATTACTCAAGTAGTAGTTAGTTTAAACCTATGATTAGATAAGCGGGAGGGAAGCCGGAGCTCTAATGACTTCTCCCTCCTTTAACCCAGGCAAATTTGTTATCAGTTTGGCAATTCCTTCAGCTGATTTCTTACTTTCTTTACTATCACATGGTAATGCAACAGCATCACTAGGACATATGCTAGCTTTCAGTATGACATCTTCTGTCTTGGATATTTTATTCCAAGTTTCTTCAACACCAGATCTACTTGTCAATAGATTTTCTTTATACATTTGAAACGAGAATGGAAATCGTACAGTGGAAACTGGAAACTTGGCTCCTGCCAGTACAGGGCCATTAGGCTGAGTAGCTGATATCGCTGTCAATACAAGGATATCACTGTAATAATCTAGAGCTTGCTTCTTTTGTTGATCAGGTGCTACTTTTGCCGATGGATCCCTCGGTGCAATTTCAGGGAAGTAGACCAATCCTTGTAATATCGGTTCTCTTGAATTACCTTTACTTTGTGACGTTGTTTGTTGCTTCTTTGAAGATTCACTAACTCTATTGAACATTATTTGTGGTTTGTCAGAAGTCGGAGGTTTCAAACCTAGCTGTGCCACAGAGTCAGCTGTCATTGAGGATAAATCACTTGGTTGAATAGCAGATACATCCAAGGGGGAAGCAAACACCAACGTTGCAGAAGTAATAATTGTCATCATTGAAATACTACATCGATGAAGGAGTCTATCCGTCATTGACATTGATGATTTATTTTGCATCTTATAATTATTCTGCTCATTATTACTAATTGAAAACGCCGATACTGATATAGGATAAAGAGATATATAAGCTGATAATATCAGTATCAATGACAGCATATTGAAGGCCTTTATGATATTTATTATAGTGTGGTCGAGAGAGAGTTATTATCGTAGTACGATAGTTGGCGGCTGGCGGGCTCTATCTAGAGCGCGAGGAGATAAAATAAGGCCTCATTGAGCGAGTAGAGGACTTTCAATCAAGTGTGCCGCATAGTTGATTGGTAACTCTAAGTTGTTAGGTATGTCAACCGTGGTGTTGTGGAGTACGACCTTTAGCTTCTCCACTACTCATATTCTACAATTACTTACACATTAACTATCCTATGACATACGTAAGCCCGATCATTGTCTACCAATCTCTCCTTGAGTGATCGCACCAGTCGTCAACTTTAATTGATCAATTTGTTCAGCAAATAGATGCTCAGCATACTCATATACCTTCAGGTCAAACCAATTCTGAGCCACCAACAACTTCCAACCCTCACTACCTTCCTCAATACTTGGCGGAGCTGTGTTCTTCAATGCACTGAATACATTGTTATAACAAACATCTACATTTTGCAAGCCTAAAGCAGCGGCGGTATCATTCCATCCAAAGATATGACTAAACAGGTTGGCCGTGGCTGGTAAGTCAGTAGCCAACCCAACAACAAATTTTCGTCGTAAGAATTCACGAGCCAAATTCAAATCTTCTACACCCAACTTGCCTCCATACCTTCCAGAGAGGTATCGAGTCAAGTAGTTATTTTCAACTCGCAACCCGCCGGAGCGGACATATTGGGGCAGTGTCATCCCAGCAACCTCGGGGTCAGATGCTAAGTCAGCATAGTACTTGGATATTGCACGCTCCATAGGATGGCGAATAACGGCGAACATTCTAGCCAGGTTACGATTGTTGAACAGATCAAGGACACCATGGATATCAGGGGATATGATAACGTCAGCCACACCCGAGGCTGCAATGTTCAATTCCTTGGCCCGAGCAAGACCTTTAGGTGTAGTCATATCAACATTCACATACTTCTTATCATCATTCTCTTCAACAACCAAGTATGGTTGATCACTCCCCGCACCATACTCGCTAGCCTCGCTGAGGCTCAAGCAATCTCTCATGATCGTTCTGATAACATTCCCCCCACTTCGTTTAATGAACCAAAAGAAAGGCGTTTCTATCCTATCAGGTGCACGTTTACTTGAAACATCAGCAGCACTATATTCAATCATTGTATTAAACTTGATATCTAAACTTTCCATGTCAGGGATACCCTTCTCTTCGAACCACCAATCAGGGTAGAAGATATTTTCTTTATCAATCAGTTCTTGTGCATGTGGATCTTCGGGTAATACACCATACTGATTCATAACCTTGCGTTCATATGCCGCGTTTGTTACACTTAATCCAAATTGTCCTCCACCTGTGAATAATGATGAGTAAGAAGGTAAGGTGAGTATTTTATATAAAAAGGGGAGTTGAACATAAACACACACTTACCATATATGATTGCAAATGTTAATGATAGAGCAAAACATAACACGAGAAGTACCAATCTCAAGAATGAATCATTCCGACGATGTCGTTTTCTCGCGGCTAGAATACGGCGGGGAGCATTCAATCGACTTTCAATGTTATCAAATTCAGTAGGTAACTGAGATGGATGTCGAGTAGCAGTACGGAATGATGTTGGCGGCGGAACAACAAAATTGGGTGCTCTACCAAATGCTGATCCTGAAACTGCATCGCCATTGGCTATAGCTGCAGCGATGACAGCGGAGTCTGTACTACCATCATCTTCTGCAAATCGTACAGATCGACGTTGGACATTACCTCCTGTATCAAACTCATCTCTTGCATCATCGTCTTCATCATCATTTAAACCAAACCAATTTGTAATATTCTTTGTAAACCGGGTAGTAAATGAATCATATGCATTACTACGTAACCTCTCCTCGACTCGACCTTGCTGTTGTTCAACCGTTCGAACATTATCAGGATGATGTAAACCCTTCCTATCCTTCTTTGTACTTGGATCTTCAACACCTGCATTGGCAATATAATCACGTAATACTGGTGCTATCATACTCTGTTCCTGTTGTGGTGGATATGATTCCTTTGCCTCCTTTTCATAGTTCAATTCAACACCGGGTGCCAAGCTAACATGATCATCATCATTGTATGGATCGTAGTGCGGCTTCACTACCCCACCCTGTTTCGTTTGTGTATTTGGTACCTGTTCACCATCAATCATTTTAGAGTGATGTCGTATTGATTGTGTTAATGCCATTGCTAATGACGGCCCATCATTTGCTGCTATTGCATTATACCCCATTGTTGGTCCTTGCTGTTCCTGATTGCCGCCATCGTCAGATTGAGATGATGCATTTGAGCCCTGCCGATTTTGCGTTTGTGATATAGTTTGTTCTATTGCAGTATTTAATGATGGTCGACGTGTATCTATATAACTATTATCTTCTTCTTCTTGTGAATTACTACTACTACTAAATCGAACATTTGTCATCTTTTCTTATTGATATATAATAACTGTAATAGATGGTATACAATATCTCAAGAAAGTATAATAATACTGTTAGCAGTAAAACTGGTAATGTATACCAATAGTAGATAGCCCGTTTATTGATTGTAGGTATCTAATATATTTTTACTTGGAATAAAATATGTTTTGCTTCTTTATTACAATGCCGTACGACGATAACACAAAGGATCTGACGAGTGTATTAATACTATATAATCATATACTTTTTATACCTATCGGAGAATTGATTATTTTAAATGACCTGCCTAAGGTCATTTTTCGATATTTCGATATAGAGTTTTCTAATATGATGTTGTGCATGAAAGCTATTTGTAAGCATCAGAATAGGATAGGGGACTGCCCACTATAAAACGCCAACTTGCAAGACAGCTACGAATTATGTCACATGCATGATTTAGTAAAGGGTATAGGCGATATAAGTCTGTTTAGTATTGACACTCAGGCTACGGCGTTTGACGCTAGGGCAGCAAGAAGCAGCCTGTCTTTCATGAAAGAGGCATTAGGCGAAATAAACGAGAGTCTCAGCTGTTGTGCTCCTCTCGAGAAACATCAAGCAATCAGGGTACACTGAACTGCCAGAGTAATAGTTTCATAGACATATACTATAATAATAAATATAACTTTCTTGACACGATTCTTTACATTTAACATGAATAACTAATTCCTACCAGATAACAACATATAGTGTACAACCCAAACGATGGGATATCTTATAGTGCAAACTTGATGTCAGGAAACGATCCGTCCTGGAATGTTTCTTCTCCTAAGATAAAGTTCATCATGTTATCTTCACTAGCATCTGCTTGATCGAGTAAGTCTTGTACATCAAACTGTTGACTCATATTCTCACCGCTCTCAGATGAGAGACTGTGATGATCAGCAAAGTCAAAACTTGGCATATCCTTTAATAATGCATGCTGATCATTGAGAGGGGCCTCGTACTGACTATGAATACTGTTTCTCTTCCCAGGAGAGTCCATCATTTGACATAGACGCATGGCCTCTTCGTGAGACATGCCGCTCTTGTTGGATTCAGCAGTACCGTCATTACTTGAGTCATCCTTCGTTACACACACGTTGATACTCACATTGACATTAGTCTTGTCGGATGTGTTAACATTTGTATTGATATTGTGTCCTCCTCCGATGGGAGTGGGCATATTGGAGAAGAACTTGTTGTTCTTACTACTCGTCTTTTTTGACTTGCTCTTTACCTTGGGCAAGGGTGGGGGCTTGGGGTAATTGAATGTTGGATACTGTCGTTGCTGTTGTAGTTGATGTTGACGGTACATCTGCATCATTGAACGAGGGATCTGCTGCTGTCCTGGCATACTCTGAGACACGGGCATAACAGGTGGTAAGGGAGGAGGTGGACCATATTGACCGTAGAACTGAGGACCACTTGGAACATGCATCGGGAATTGGTTGCTATACGCAGAACGAGATGGGGTGACAATCGGGGCGGCGCCATGATGAGATAAGTTGCGCTCGGGCGTAACAGGGTTGCTCTTCTTGGCCTTGGCAAAATGAACAGTCTGGGTAGGACTACGACATAACTTTGCTGACTTCGTACTCTTGGATTGCTGGCCAAACCTATTGTTTTTTGCACTTTGCATTTCAGCATGTTCCTTCTTTAACTGGATGACCTTCTGAGAAGCATTGTAGCGGATCATAACTTCCTTGTAACGTTTTCGACCCATTTCAGACATTTGTGTACAGTAATCCTTCGTTTCCTTGTCAATAGTACTCCAGTTCTGGGAGATGATTCCAGTGAGTTCCTTGAAAGAGATCTGTAGACAATATGAGATGTATATGTGAGTTAGTTGTATGTTTGTGCACAAGATGTGTCATTTTTTTTCCCAATCATAAAACAAAAGATGCATCATCATAGATCTACCACCACACAACACAATAATAATTTCTTACCTTTCCCTGTGTCTTACGATGTTTACGCTTCTCCTTCAAATTCGGTTCATACCAATGTGGTAGAAGGACACATCCCTTATACCTCGTGGGCAACTCAATATCATCCTCCGCTCGAATCACCTTATGCCTCTTTGGATCGGCAAGCATTTGCGCTCTCTTCTCCTCCTTCTCCAATCTCATTGCTGGTTCTTTCTCTTGCACGATTAACTCACGTTCCAATAGGTAGAAGAGGTTGTATGGAGTGTAGGGACGACGTGGCTTGGTAGTCACATTGGAAGTAGTATCAACGTTGTCTATCGATAATTTTCTACCTCTGGAGATTACTTTGCTGCTACTCCTTTGCACGTCTGGTCGTCTTGACATATTGTTATATTATATTATTATAGAAAGAGGAGAGATATGATGATCTGGGAGATGATGATACAAACAACAGCAATGATAGACAATGTATGATAGCAATGACAATGGATTTGTGGAGGAGTGATTTTGTGATTTTGTTACGACGATTCTATGAGAGGAGTTCTTCATGGCAATTGTGCGTTCATCTGATGTACAAATAGACAAGCCAGTGGCGGTATTGCAGGATAATACCGGTGTTCTAATATTATTATGCTTTGCTCATTCTAAATTGAATTATCGGCGAGGAGGGGTATTGTAAAAAAATGGCACGAGGATACCTCAAAGAGCACAAATTCTCGTAGGCCGGCGGTGCGTATCAAAGCCGTTGTCTCAGTCCACAAAGTAGTGGCGGTGCAAATCAAAACCATCGTCTTTAAGTACAATAGTAGTAGAATTGGTCAGTGGTCGGCAGGGCGACGTATAATAAAGCAGTTCCTTTGGTTCGGAGGTTTGATACTTACTCAGATTTGGCAACAGATACTTGAAACACTATTACATTATCAATAAATAAATATAAGAGATGACAACGTTGGCAATGGTAGCTGCAAACATGATACTCATTGTTAGCAAGGTATTCACAGAATCTATCATTCATGCACTTATCATGCTCTAAAATCGGTGGCAATAATAGCTTGGAGGTAAAATACTGGGCTTCGATTGACAAGATACCTCTGAGATATCTCATTCATGCAGATAATGTACTGATATACTAGCAAGGTTCATGTTGGAATCAGAAATAGAGCAGAACAAATTATTAGCTTGAACGTTGCAATTGTAAGCATCAATAGATAAGCATCAAAGAAGCCAATATTACAAGCACACCTTTATAATCAACTGAACAACATTTTCAATCAGATTCTATCGATTGCTACTATCTTAGCTAAATCAAACACATACCCCCCCTCTTTTATGCCCCCAATAGTCAATACTACGCTGCGTCGATCAAATCACCAACAGTAGTGTACTTTGTCTTGTCATCGTCTGTCATTAGCTTTCCGATAACTTCTATATAATCCTCAGACGTAGTGGCTTCGCCGCCAATCTTCTTCATTACCTTGGCACCAAAAGACGCTGCATTCTGATCCGAGCGGAAATAGGCAGGCGTATTCAACAAGAAGTTGAAAGGGATAACATCTGCCTTCACAAACTCAGCAACAATACAAGCAAGATGTGGAACTGCCAAGGGCGCATCGATTGCTACATCATTTAGGAATTCAAGAGGATCATTCAATCCCAAGACAAATGATTCACACTCAATCTTCTTCTCCTTTGCACATCGTAAATAAATGGAAACAAACTTATCAACTTCTCCTTGCTTCATCTCAAGCACCTTTAATACTCCACTCTCGACGACCTTGGTACCACGCTTTACCGATCCTTCATCGCCAATACCGACCAACTCATGAATAGAAAGTACTGCGTCATCGGCGTCTCCACCTACAAAGTATTCCTTTAGAATATTTTTCGCCTTGTCACCGCACTCGTCTGGACTGAGATAGTCGACCTTCGACTTCGTTGGATTTTCTGCTGGAGCTTGAGCCTTATCAGCAAGTTTGTTGCTACTTCCCTTTTTATTGTTCTTTTCGTTCAAGACGGCAAACTTGCTGCCTTGTTTAACACGTTGTTGCACATCATCTAAGCCGACAGTAGATCCACGTTTATGAAATCCTTCTTTCGATTGACTCTTATGCAATGCCGTCATCGATGCACTACGATGAGGTGCCACAGAAACAAATCCATCGGCATCAACTTGAGGTTTGGCTTGTGCCTTATCCAATTGACGAACATCACCAGAGCTTGCATGTCTACTCTTGGATAAATTGCCTCTCGAGTTGCTCTTTCTCGCAGACGCACGCTCTTCTTTTGCCACTTCCTTGTGAATTTGGGCCAATGTCTTGGCTGTCTCTTCCTTTCGCCTCGAGACCCAACCTTTCTGTCTCATCTCAAGTAAGTCTTGAAGCATGAATTTGATTCGATTGCTAACCTTGGGACCCTTCTCTTTCCTCTTACCAGCCATGATTTCGACTGTCTTCCAACACTCCGCGAGACTATTAGCTGCATCGGCCTTGCCTACACTCTTCATGGCTGCACTCTGCTGTTCGAGACTAGAACCAATCACAGTCATGAGTTTTGAAAAACATTCCAACTTCTCTTCATCAACTTCTTCTGATGCTGTATCATTCTTATCTCCGTGAAGTAGCATAGGAAGACAAAAGAGCATAATCTTAATACTGATGAGATCACCCTTGTACAGCTCACCAATGAAACGCATATGCCCGAGGTAGTGCTTCTTAATCAAAGTAGAATGATATTCAATTAATTCCTCGTCTGTTATATCCTTGGTAGCCTCTTTGATCTTCGTCGACGGATCCGTGTCAAACTCTTCTTGACAACGTCCTAGTAATATCTTTTTGAACTTCTTACCCTTCTTTAAACCCTCATCAATGCCTTCCATTGGAGTATTGGCAAGTTTTAGACATAAACCAGCATACATTGCCGAGAAATGTTGCTGTTCTTGAGCGTAAGTGACGATGAGACTAACGGCCCCGGTTAGAGTTTCAACATCCTTGCCAATACCACAGGCAATGAACTCATCTGACAGTTTGTCAAACTTGGTAAGTGATAACTTATTAAGGATGAGTGTTGCCTTACGCAAGATCTCTTCCTTACTATCCTCTTCGGAAGCTTCTCCTCCTTCCGTATCATCCATAACCTTAGCCTTCCAACGAGTTTCTTCATTAACCTCAAGAGGCTTACAATCCTCAAGTGCTGGTGCAGTATCATGAGGGTTGGGTTTCTTTTTCTTCTTTTCCATTCGTGTTACATCCCCTCCTATCCGATCTGCGGCGGCTAACGCTTTAATATCCTCTTCCCGTGTGAGTGTATCCCATAGACATTGTTGAGAGGGCTTTGTCTCGCAATCTTCTTCCTCCCACGATGATGGGGGATTAAGATTCCTCAAACGCATATCTAATAATGTCTCAACATTGATACGTGATACTGCCTTCTCGGCATCCGTCTCTCCTTCTCCGGGTTCCAACAGATCCCTAGGCACAGCCTTTCCCCGTGACCAATTGGGATCGTTATCATTAGTTCTCTGATCTCCACCGCCGCCACCTCGAGAGTTACTGCGATCGTAATTACGATGATGAGACTGTTGTCTATTATTGTTATTGTACCGATGATTGTTATTATTGTTTTGCCCTCCACGATTGTTATTATTATCCCTGTTGTTGTTGTTGTTGTTGTTGTTGTTGTTGTTGTTATTGCCACCAGAGGATTGCTGCCTTTGCGTTTGACTTGCAGGCTGGGGCTTTGCAGGCTTGGCAGCTATACTTGCCCATCCACCACCGCCACCACCTCCTCCTTGCTGCTGAGGTTTCTGCTGCTGGGTATTAGTTGGTTTCTGTTGCTGGGGAGCATTAGTTGGTTTCTGCTGCTGGGTATTATTATTCCTACCACTATTCGACCTATTGTTATTGGTATTGTTTTTATCTCCACCCCTCTTTCCATTGCTTTGCTGCCTTTGTGACGCATTCCCAGGCTTCCCATTGCCACCATTACTTTGTTGCTTCTGCGGAGCAGGTTTGGGTTTACTTTGTTGTGGCTTAATGGGAGCAGCTTTCTTTACCGATTCTGATACTTTGCTACCCCATGCTGATACAGGGGGTGCAGCTGCCTTGGGTGGCGGCTGGGGTACAGCATCTTTCTTGACAGTCTCGGCAGAAGTAGGTTTTGTCTTATCGGCAGCAGTAGTAGATGGTTTAGAAGCAGTAGTAGATGGTTTAGGAGTTGCTTTTGTGCTACCATTCATTGAAGGAGAGGATGTGGTCTTCTTGGTATCCTTGTTGTCTTTGCCCGACGAAGATGACGACTCTGCGGTCTTCTTTGCAGCAGATGTAGCACTCTTTGCAGGTGCAGGTTTGGTAGTAGCATTCAGCCAGGAGGGTACAAACTCCTTTGCAGTAGCGTGTAGCTTCTTGTCTTCAGCTGTCATATTTTGATGATTGCAAAAGTATCAAATTATCCCTTTGCAACAGGTATCTGCACTTGATATGCCGGTACTATAACAAAGCTGATGGAATGTTCTCCTTTTTAGAAGTAGTATGTATATAATGTCTACTAGTATATAATTGTGGTAAGGAGATGAAAAATGAGTGGAGGTAAGTGAGTACGTATCAACAATAATTTTAATTCAGAAAGACAAATGATGTGAACACCACTAAAGTTTAGTAAAAGTGACATCATCTATGTACTCACCAATAATGTATATTCTAACCACTGTATATATAATACTCTTTTATTGCTTGGGTTTATTTCACTTCACTACTTCAACATTTGAAGGAGTGATGAGTTGATGAGTTGATTTACCATCCATTTTTCTAGCGAATGAATAGCCAAACGTTTTTGTGACATGTGGCGCGGTGAGACATCAGTAGAAGAGGTAAAAAGGAGGTAAAGAGTCGTCCTTGCTGCTATGTAATCACTGCACCTATTAGAGAATAGCTTTATTAATACAATGGTATGTGACATAGATAGAAGGCCCAACTTAAATTAGTTACTGGTACAAGAATAGTGCTGCCGTCTTCAACTTTGACTACCTACATTCTCAATCACCTGTCTTAACTCTTTTCTGTTCAGGTTCATCTTGTGAATCTAATGGGCGCTTGGTAGCAGTATCTTCCAATGGCTTGAGTTCATCATCTGCGCCACCATCCACTTTACTAGGATTAGTCAACTCAAGCTCAACATCAGTGGGCAAATAAGAAAAGAAGACCTGACTAGCCGATGACTGGATCTCAAGACGATAGATCGCATCTTCCGTCATATCGAGTGATAAATTGCGTAGTTGATCAAGATCCTTCAATTTCAACTGTGAGCATTGATAAAGATTTTCAAGACAATCTTCCTTTATCATCTTGGCCAATGCATCGGCACATTGTTCCACAAGTGGTGGGATAGCAAAGAAGTTGTACAAGTCTGAAACATTTTTTCTGCATTCTTCCTCAAAGGTCACATTATCAATCTTTCCCTGGAGCAAATCTTTCAAAGAAGACACAATACTTGAATAGAAGCTAGACTTATCAGCAATACTCTTTGCCTGATAAAGCATAGTGACAAGTAGGGTGTAAAGACGGACAAAGAGATAAATCTTCTCCGTTCCGAAGAGTACTTGAATATCATCTGACATCAATTGTGATGCATTATCGTCAGCGCTTGTATCAATATCAGAACCTGACTTTGGAGATAGCACTGATTCAATAGCATCCTGCAAGACATATCCAACACCAAATGAAAACTTGACAAGGTATCGCACACTTGAATCAGTTGAAGAAACTGAAATAATCAGCCCATCCCCAACGGCAGTTCTTACTCTCTGGCCAGAAGTGTATTTGGAAGTGGAATCAGATTCAGTATTGTTCGATGGCAATCCAAACCAAGGCTTGACAAATCCATCCAATACCTTCTCGAAGCGTTCTTTGTCTGAGCTCGACCTGTCACTACTCTCGAAATACGCATCAAGGAGAGTAGCAGCATCTGAATGTGGCATGTTCTTGGAGACGAGGACAGATATATGTGGCTGGAAGAGGGCTAACTCAGGGTCGGGATTAATTAGATGAAAATCAGGAAGTATCATGTTGGTTGCTGGATGACGTTGGATTTTTGAAGGGTGCTCGGCAAATGACTTTGCCTGTTGACAATCATCTAGGAGCCTTTCGGATGTAAAGCTTAGCTCAATTTCTTTCTTGTACACAAAGCTCTTGGCATCAAGAGATCCTACTCATAAGACCAGAGAATACTATTAGCACTGCATCAAACTGGTGAAAACCATGGCACACAACATATGCATGTTATTACTCACCTGCTGCATTTTCAGCAATAATCCTCTTCCACTCTTTATTCATTTCTTTCTTTGCCTTACGCCATTCTTCGTTCTTCTCCTTGAGTCTCTTAAAGACGATGGGTACCACAACCAAAGGATTACGCAATAAATGCTGAAGTACCTCCTCCCCAGATTCGCCGTAGATGCGTGCAATCGCCCCAATTTGGATACTGTTCAATGCCTTGTTCCGAAGCTTGTACTGCAACCGACCAATCGGCTGTCCATCTTTCTCCTCCTGTTCCCGTAAACGTGTTGCTTCCTCTGCCACCGGTTCCAATACACGCATAGCTGATGCATTACATTCAATGGCCATATCCACCTCATACATCTCACCTTCCACACGAGATAGTACCTCCTCATAGACATTGCGACGTGACTTGACACCATCGTACATGGCATAATGCATTGCACATTCACATGCAGACCCAATGTTAAAACACTTGTAGTTAAGTGTGGATACTTCACCAGTAGTACACTCATCTTCACCAGTAGCTTTGGGAAAAAGATAGTCCTTTGGAAATGTCAAGTAACTCGGAGTACATTTTTCAGAAGCATCAGCCAAATCATATTCCCGAAGCGGATATGAACCATACTTGCCCTTGAATTTCTTATTCTTTTCCTGAACGGCGAATGGTCCTCTCCCAACAAGGACTTTCTCCAACTCAGATAGTAATGACAAGGTCGCCTGAGTCGCAACCACACTACCCGATGGATTGGGAGCATTCGCTCCGCTCTTTGGTGCATTACCCTGAATAAATAATCCACGCAACAATGAGATCAATTCATCCTTGTTTATAATGCCTGCACCATATAAATGTAAACATTTAATAAATTCAATGTAAGGAGTTATCCGACGGTTGTGCTGAGGCCGGTCAGGGAATAGATCTTTACGAAGGAAGTGTGCCTTGACATGTTCAAAGAATGCCGTTTCAGATGTCTTTGGCTGTATCGGTGCTAAAGGAATATTCGTTGGACGGCCAAGAAGCTGGGATGATTGCGTAGTACTCAACTCATGTCGGCGAGGAGGACGGACGGGATCATAACTCACCACACCATGCACGGCCCCACGAGATATCTCCTTCTCACGATCCTCACTCCTACCCTTGGTGGCACCAAATGGCACCTTTACAACATGACTGGGAATACGTGGTTCCTTCTTCTGCGGTGGCGAGGAGTTACGATAACTGGGAGAGGCAATTGGTGGGGGAGGCAATACCATACTTCCACGTTGTTGACCCCTTGGATTAATACTTCCAGGTGTGGTGATTGGCTGCTGTGAGGCAGCACGGGACGCTGCCAATGCTGCCGCTTCTCTAGCCGCCGCACGTTCTTCGGCCTTCTTAGCTGCCACATCCAACTGTGCCTTCGCCTGAGCTTGGACTTGATCGGGTAAAAAGTATGTAAACTCTTTGAGTAAATCAGCATGATCTGCAAATAATAATGACACCTCATCAAGCACTTCCTTAATACCACGCTGTTCCTTCTGATATGTATGTAGTATTTCCAAGAATTTGCGATAGATTTCAGGATGGGCTGCAAATCGTTTCTTAATAGTTGTGACATAGTTAATTGCATGATCAAATTCCACTGGTTGTTTCGACGAATCTGCCAATTGAACTTGTCCCTGCTGTGGAGGGGGTGCCTAGATATGTTTATGTATAGATATGCGATATAAGATATGAATATTTTGCAAAGAAATGATATGACATAATATATGCTCACATCATAAAACAACCCATTGCAGCAACAATAATCTAATAACTACTTGCCTTGAGACCTCCAGAAGCAGTAGTAGTTGGTCGCGTCGTATTGGGATTTCCGCCGGGGATTGGACCTGGTCGGCCTGGAAGATGCGCGTTTCACAGTTTATATGAAGAGAGATGATAGTAACTATGTTAGAACATGTGGTTCGCAGAGGCAATCAAATAAAGGCAAACTAAGCTCAAATCTAAGCTCAAATCACCAACACTTCATATTGAACACACAATAACACAAGACAAAACAATACAAACGCGGACTTTCCTGGAAGCAAAGTTCCTGGCAAGGGTGCAGGGTTGATCCGTGGTTGTGGAGGGGGTTTGAGGTTTGAACCTCCTCCGCCTTGTCGAGGACCTGAATGATATGTAATGGAAGAGAATATTTAAGTCAGTAAGTAATGAAGAGACAAAGAAAAGTAACAAGAGAAGATTACATACCAACAACAGGCGGCCGCATCTGTCTCGCAGCACCTCTTCCCATTCCACCCTGTTGGTTGTTACCCCGTCCTGCTGCCCCTATATTATTAATATATTATATAAGTGAGAGGGGGTATTATAAATTTTAGTAATTGACATAAAGTACACATCATATGCACAAAAATAATTCAATGAATTCAAGATTAACCATAGCCATTTATTAAGAAAGAAACAATAACCTTACCTGGTGCAGGTCGCAAATGCACTGGCTGAGGAATACCCCCTGGTGGTGGTGGAATATTAATAACACCACTTCGTCCCGGTTCACGATATACAGGCCACGTGCCACCATCTAGTGGTAATTCAATTCGATACCCCTCGGGTAAAAATGTATTAAATCCCAACACCAATCGTTTATTACCATGGAACAATGATGCAACACGACGAATAACACCGGGCGTATCAATTGCCTGGGATTTAAATGTTTTCATAATATCAAGAAATTCATTGTAGATGTGTGGACGATCACCAAATTCAATTTTTACTTGATCAAGATACATTAATGCATCCTCGACACGTAATTCTCTCATAGTGATTAAATATTGATAGTATTAATAACAATCGGAGTACAGTAGTAGGGATTTATCTATACGATATCAGAGATGGTGGTTATAATAATATTGAGATGTGCCTCTCTTGTGTGTGGTGTCTCAGTGATATATTTTTCGTGCTAATTGCAATACCCGTTTGTTTCAATTCCACACTACTGCAAAGCTAATAAGGACGTATTATAGCAGTGATTATAAGTAAGGAGGTATACTTATGATTGATGGTCTACTTATGATTGAGAGGTCAACTATCTCTACACACTGATTGCCATATTTCTGTGTCCCCACTCAATGGAGTACAAGTGCTCTCAGTGCGAGTACAACACACCACTTTTAGATCTGCACGGTGCAGAGTACAATGCACAAGTGCACTAACACAGCAAATCCAGCACCTTTAGTGCTCAAATTGGTTTTGTATGAATTTGCACTCAGGGTCAGAAGAGCTAAATTGAACCGTATATGATGTAAGTTATATCCGAATGCTTGTACACTTACTGAGAGCACGTTTATACTCCATCGAGTGGGGACACACTCGCAATTACACACGTAATTCGTGCATGAAATCAAATCTCGACCACCAAAAATGCAGAGTACAAAGTGCATATTTTCGTGTTTTGCAATGCACTCACTGCGTTCGTGCACTCAGCAAAACACTCCACTAGTGCACTGTACTCTGCATTTTTGGTGGTCTTGATTTGATTTCCTGCACTCATCACTAGTGCGATTACTTACAGTGTCCAACAACTAACAACCCACTCTAGTAATGCTCAGTTCGGTATCCTTTTTTACAAAATCTGCTGCAAGTGGTTAGTGGAGGATTGATATAAAGCTCTTAAACAATATCGTACGTTATTACAATACACTATGATTCTTATTATATCAGTAGTATAAGATTAGAAGAGATAATATAATTGGTTGCCATCGAAGATACCATCCTGTGTAGAAAATGACAAGTATAACAAAGTGTCTCCTCTTCTTATCACTATGTACAAGTGCTGTGAATGGTAGCTTGTCCTTCATACCAAGAAGATGTACTACTACTAATTATCCACAAAGTTCAAGATGCTTCAATCTTTATACTATCCGCGGTGGTGATGAAGATACCGATGGTGACAAACAAGAGAGTATCAAAATAAATGACGATGACATTTGGGACGAGGAGATAAGAAGAACAAGAGAATTTTATAGATCTTTAGGGAAATCACAATCAAATAGCAGTAACGACGAACAAGATAATAATGTTTCTAATGATGAAAAGGTAGAGGTCGTGGTGGAGGCTGAAAGATCATTTGGTAGTAATGCATATAATAATATACAAAGTGAAATAGGTGAGGATTTGGAGTTATCCGTAATGCAACAAGAAGATGAAGATGTTGAAACCGCCACAACAGATACACAAGATGACAGTATTGTATATGAGCAAGTCGGAGGAGAAATAAATTCGATATCAGTAGATAAAGATGACCAAGAAAATGTAGACGAGATGACACAAGACATTAATAAAGAAGTACTCCAAGAAGAAGGTGTGACATATGATTTAGTGGTTGGAGGAGATACGAGTTCTGATGAGTCAACTCAAGAAGAAGATGTTGATATTGAAATAGAAGAGCTTATTGAAGCTGGACTTGTAAGACTACATAACAATAAAGATGGTATAAATCCTCGATTGGCTATTACAGCTGAAGCCATGCAAAGAGTCATGATTGAAGATTTGGGCTACGATGAAATGGAGACGGAGTTAATGAAGCCAAGTGTTGCAGAAGTAATCGTGTCAAAACATTTAAAGAGACCGAAAGAGCTCAAGTCCCTACCTTCTCGGTTCTATATTGAGCCGGCTGTTGTTATACAAAACACAGAACATCAATCTCGCTTAGGATCTATTCGAAGGATTGCGAGCAATGTGGCAAGCAGACATACAACGAGAAGAATTCTTGGCTTCGTTGTAGGATGTGCCTTGTCTTTTGTGTTTACTCCTAAAAATCATAATAGCAGGGATATGCCAACGGCGGCAACAATCACACAATCTACGGAAGAACAAGAAGAAGAAGGAGATCTTATTGACGACGAATCGGAAGAATATACACCCTTGCAGCCTGCTGATCTCGATAAAAGTTTCTTAGACAAGTTGATATCACTCCTTTTGGTTTATAATAGATCACATATATAGTTTTAAATCACTGTTAACAATGTCTACAATAGACTACTTCTTCCAATCTCCTCTTAATGCTTCATCTTCTTTGCTGGTCTTAACTCACTTTCATCGTCACTATCTCGAGTGAAGGACGTGACAGAAGAGTTCATTGCCGATGGCTTTGACGTTTGAGATGTGTTCTCGTTATCCGAATCTGCAGGCTTTTCAGCCAGTTTTGCCGTTTCTTTTTGGGCCATTGCAAGCTTTTCTGCTTTTGCTTTGGCTGCATCATCACATTGCTTTTTGTATAGCACTTCGTCATCCTTCACAGCTTCTTCCCATCCATCTGGTCGGTCCTCTTCAGGCAGCAAGTGGTAAAATCGAGGACGGAGGTAAAAGGTTACAGATCGACCCTTGCCTTTTGTCTTCTCAGGAGGTGGAATGCATGCCGGACGATCTTTTGTAGCAACTTCTTGAAACTTCATAGTCACTTGACGAGCAGATACTGATTGATGGTTACGGGCAAAGCCGTTGATTATCTCCACCCTCTGATTTGAACCATTGGCTCCAATCAAGGCGGCAAACTCTGGTAATAGGCTGTCGGGCATTGACATGGCCTTGTTACCTTTTGATATGCCTTTGGCTCTCTTGCGATCAGGTGACTTGCCCATTCCATCACTCCATCCTTTCTTTCTTCCTGGCTTCTTGCGATCCTTGACAGGTTTGTAAACCTGTGATGGCTTCATTGCCTTGATTTCTTCATACGTAGGTCTCTGCATAGGAACATGGATCATTTCCTCCTCAATCATATCTCTTCTTATCCTTCGTCTATTCGCACAAATCTTCCTTGTCATCGGGTCAAGGCAAAACTTGCACTCACCGCATTCTGGAATAGCAAGACAAGCTTTATTGATCCTCTCCTCAAGGTCCACGCCATAACCTCGGCCTGATCTGTTAAGAGCCGCCCTTGGACCTCCCGCTTTGAGAGTAATATGCGAGTAATTGACATATTGATCACCTGCATATATTCGCTCCTTCGTCTCTTCAGCTAGTACATGGCACCCTCGCACTTGAGTCTCAATTTCCCTCAGTCCATCAATACAGAGTTGCCATTCTTTTAGATATCCATCGAAACCGTCTAATCCTTTCTTCACATACGAATGAATAGGTGGGGTGGGCTCTCCTTGTAGCTGCATCATCTTTGCCTCGCTCTCCCACGCTTCCATACTTCGCACGGATTCTAAAAGAGATTCAGCTTCCTTAACGGCTGTTGGCTTTTGTGCACTGAGCTTCTTCTGCCTAGATTCTAATTCCTTTTCCATTTGACGCATACGATAATCACAACGCTTGGCAATCGCATCAATATTCATACCCTGTACTGTGTGCTGGAATAAGAGGCTTGTATCATTACGAATCTCTTCTCGGATAGCGTTCCAATTTCCGTATCCAAGTTTGACAACTCCACATAGAATTGCACGGTCCTGTTCTAGTGAGAAATGTGTGGTACCCTTATTGGCAAATGTCATTTCATTTTCAGGATCGTCAAATGTCTGAACAAATTTGTAGAGCAACTCCTCTTGGAGACGCTTTTTAACAATCTTTGCCTCTCCCTTTTCGATTTGTGATGAAACACGTGCCCATTCATCAGGCTTCAATTCAGTAGGACCATACTCCCAGAAGGCTTTTGAGTAAGCCTCGATGACGTCAACAGGCATTCCCATCTCAAGAGCAAT